>Ga0208457_1000149_pt1 | contig 91324 bp, 68 predicted proteins | sample June2015DPH_10_1_FD_185513 | JGI IMG/M metagenome (GOLD analysis project Ga0208457, IMG submission 185513) | Peatland microbial communities from SPRUCE experiment site at the Marcell Experimental Forest, Minnesota, USA - June2015DPH_10_150... | ecosystem: Environmental > Terrestrial > Soil >... | reverse complement strand
TGGGCCATACGCTCCTGGCCGGGAACTCGCAGGCCTGCCTCGGGGAGCGCAGCAAAACCCGCCTCCAAAACCTGGAGCGCCGCTGGCAACAAACCTAGCGTCTCCTGTTCGAACTGCATCGCGACCTCCCTATTCAGCCCGTCAACCCATGGCGACGAAGGCACCGAGCGTATGTCCCTCAATCTCACTGCGGGGCTATTGTAAGCGAAATTCAAATCCTGGGTCAGCAATCGGGCTGGGATGGAAAAGCCGCCTGCCCTGAGCAGAGCGAAGGGGCCGGGCCACGGTGCCCGCCCTTTCAGCCTCGCCTCAAAGCCCCGCATTCGCCCCTCCTCTGGCACAAAGCGTGCTGCCAAAAGCGTGAGGCCCGGCTCGTAGAGGGCAAACAGGGACATTCTGGTGTATTCTCGCCCTGTGGCCTCGGCGGCATCACGAGTTTTGCCGCTAACTCCCCCCGGAGGATTCGATGGACATTCTTGAGAAGCTTCGCAGTCGAGCCCGAACATCCCCGCAGCACATCGTTCTGTTCGAGGGCGAAGAAGACCGGACGCTCCAGGCAGCGCACTTGATCGAAAAGGACAAACTGGCAAACCTGACACTGCTGGGGGACGCCTCTAAGATCAATGCCAAGCTTCAAGCTCTAGGCCTGCGTCTCGAAAGTGCCCAGCTTCTCAATCCCGCCTCCAGCCCCAAGCTCGAAAAGCATGCCAACCTCCTCTACGAGCGCCGACGCACCAAAGGCATGACGCCGGACCAGGCGCTTGCGGCAGCGCGGCAGCCGCGCAACTACGCGGCACTGATGGTGGCGGCGGGGGAGGCGGACGGCTCCGTCGGTGGCGCGCTCAACACCACGGCCGACACCGTGCGCGCTGCCCTCTGGGGGATTGGCGTCGAGCCAGGCGTCTCGCTGGTTTCCAGCTTTTTCCTGATGCTGTCTCCGCGCAAGAATCTGGGCACGGACGGCGCGACGCTTTTCGCCGACAGTGCCGTGGTGCCGCAGCCCACGCCGTCGCAATTGGCGGACATTGCCATCGCCACGGCCGCCAACGCCCGAGCGCTCTTGGAGGTCGAGCCGCGCGTGGCCCTGCTCTCGTTTTCGACTCGCGGCAGCGCCGAGCACGCCATGATCGAGGCGGTGCGGGAGGCGCTCGGGCTCGTCAAGCAGCGCGCCCCGCAACTCGCCGTGGACGGGGAACTTCAACTTGACGCCGCGTTAATCCCGGAAATCGGATTGCGCAAAGCGCCGGATTCCCCCGTCGCGGGCCGCGCCAACGTGCTGATCTTCCCCGACCTGAACGCCGGCAACATCGGCTACAAGCTGGCGGAACGCTTCGGCGGCTGCGAGGCCATTGGACCCATCCTGCAAGGGCTCGCGAAGCCCGCCAACGACCTCTCGCGCGGCTGCAAGGCGGAAGATATCGTGCAGGTCGCGGTCATCACCGCCATCCAGGCCCAGAGCCTGAAGCGGCAGCGCCCGGCCGCTTGAAGGCAGGCAGCGCGGAACTGTCGTTTAGGTCCGCGGGTGGCGCATACATTGTCCTTTATGTATGCGCCCGGCCGCCGACATAAAAGGCAATGTCGGCGCCACCCGCGGGAGACGCGCCTCTCACGCATATCTCTCATTGCCCACCTTGATTCTGTCACGGAGATGAACCGCTCAAAAGAGGGTTCCGGCGATTGACGAGAAAACTGTGGGGCCGGAGCATTCCCCCGCCCATGGCACCATTCGACAGCGTGCCCGCACGGCTTTTGTGTCGTTCCCCAAGTTTTCATCTACTTCTTCGGAGCGGGCTGGGCTTTGGTCCATTTAGACTCGCCGTAAGTTGTCCACGTTTTGCCATCGACCGAGATTTCTTCCTTGTAGGTCCCGCTCGCCAAATCGGGCGCAAGTACAAAGGTCCCTTTGTACTGATACTGCTTTCCCGGCTTGACCGACTTTCCTGCGTAGGTCCTTGTGTTCCCATTAATGGTCAGCACCCCTGAGAATCTGCCTCCGTCGTCATCGTATATGTCACTGGTGAAGTTCTTGTTCACCGGGTCGTACCCGTCAAGCTCAAGACTCCGCCCCTCTCCCCCAGGTCCCTTTTCCGCAAGCCAGCATTGGAAAATGAACCCTCCTAGAATCATCTGACAGGTGGCTTCGCCAGTGAACTTGCCACCGGGCCCCAACGGTCCGGGCTTGGCCTCTCCTTCGTACGTCCAATGGCCCAGGTCGGCATGCAGCTTCTTGACCTCGGGGTCGGGCTTCGGAGCCGGTGCTTGGGCCTGCATGGCCGTGGCGAAGAAAACGACGAGAACGAACAGCAGAACACTGATTCGTGTCATGTTAGCCTCCTTGAAATGACGTTGTGATTTTCTTGCGGGACCTAGCCTGTGAGGAAGAAGCGGGCAGTCAAGTAAGTGAACTCCCCCTCACCCCCGTCCCCTCTCCCGCCCGCGCGGGAGAGGGGCGCCGAAGGCGGGGTGAGGGCTCTCGACTCTGCGGTTCGTCCGAATCACCATCCGCCACGGACCGCGCCAGGATACGCATTTGACCTGCGCGCGGTGATCATCGACAGTACGACCCGCAGAGTCTCAAAGGCAGAGACTCTGCGCTACCTGCTGCTCAGCCTACGCGCCACGTCGATAGACAACGCGCCCCGCTACGATCGTGGCGGTGACCGCGCCGCGGAAGGTGCGGCCGTCGAAAGGCGAGTTGCGGCTTTTTGAACGGCCCTCGGCCACGTGGTAGGTCCATTCGAGGTCAGGATTGAAAACGGTGATGTCTGCTGCACCGCCGACCTGCAAACGGCCTAGCGGCTGATTGATGACGCGCGCGGGGTTCGCGCTCAGTAGCGAAACCAGGTGCCACAGCGAGATCAGGCCGGTGTGGACAAGCTCGGTGAGCGCCAGGCCCACGGCGGTCTCAAGGCCGATAATGCCGAAGGGCGCCTCCGTCCCGAGCGGCTTGGCCTTCAGCTCCGGTGCGTGCGGAGCGTGGTCGGTGGCGATGGCGTCGACGGTACCGTCGGCGATGCCCGCGCGAATCGCTTCCACATCGGCCGCACTGCGCAGGGGAGGATTCATCTTGGCGTTGGTTCCGTACGCGAGCACGGCTTCGTCCGTGAGCGTGAAGTGGTGGGGCGTGACTTCGCACGTCACTCGCACCCCCCGGCGCTTGGCTTGGCGCACCATGTCGAGTGAGCGCGCCGTGGAAATGTGCATGATATGCAGGCGCCCGCCCGTGGCTTCGGCCATCACCAGGTCACGCGCCACGCACACGTCCTCGGAAGTGCCGGGAATGCCGCGCACGCCGAGCTGCGCGGCCACGGGGCCCTCGTTGATGACGCCGGCGGCGCTCAAGCTCGCGTCTTCGCAGTGGTCGCTAATGGGCACGCCCAAGTCCCGCGTGCGCTCCAGCGCGCGCCGCAGCAGACCGGCCGTCTTGACGGGCCGCCCGTCATCGGAGAAAGCCACGGCGCCCGCCGCCGCAAGCGCCGCAACGTCGGTGAGCGACTCTCCCTGGCTCGCCATGGAGACGGCCGCCACGGGAAAGAGCCGGGCCAGCCCCAGGCCACGGGCCTTCTCGATCTGCGCGCGCACCAACTCCGGCCGGTCGATCACGGGCTTGGTGTTGGGCATCGTGCTGACGGCCGTGAAGCCTCCCGCCACCGCGGCGGCCAGTCCGGTTTCGAGCGTCTCGGATATCTCGCCGCCGGGCTCACGAAAGTGGACGTGGATATCGACAAAACCGGGGGCAACTACATTCCCGCGCGCATCGAGCGTTTCATCCGCTGCGCCCTGGAGGTTTGGCGCGATCTCCCGAATCACGCCGTCTTCAATGCGTACATCCAGCTCGCCATCCAAACCATCTTCAGGCGACAGGACGCGCCCACCCTTGATGAGTAGTGAAGCCATGGGGTTCCTCAATAAGTGTGAATCGATGGGCAGGGAGTATAGCACCGATAGGGAGAGGCGAGCGGCAGGAAGGGGCGAGTCGTCGACTCGTCCCTACGCCTGCGCTGCAAATGGGAACAGCGGCAACAGGCAATCCTTCACCGGTTGATACGTCTTGCGGTGCTCGGGGCAGGGACCGAAGCAGGTGAGCGCGGCAAGGTGCTCAGGCGTGCCGTAACCTTTATTCTTGGCCAGGCCGTATTGGGGATAAACGCGGTCGAGTTGGTCCAGATGCGCGTCGCGGGCCACTTTGGCGAGGATCGACGCGGCGGCGATGGAAACCGAGCGCGCGTCGCCATGGATGATGGCGCGGTGGGGAATATTGAATGTACCCGAGGCACTTTCCCGAAGCGGCATGGCATCAGTGAGAATGAAATCCGGCGCGGGGCTTAGCGCCTTGAGCGCCCGCAGCATCCCTTGGCGCGAGGCTTCGTAAACATTCAGCGCATCCACTTCCTCGGCGGAGACGGCAACGACCTCCCACGCTACGGCTTTCACACGGATTTCCTCCGCCAGCCGTTCGCGTGCGCGCGCCGTGAGCTTTTTGGAATCGTCCACGCCGGGGATGGTTCTTTCGGGATCGAGAATCACGGCAGCGGCGTACAGGGGACCGAGCAGCGCCCCCCGCCCGGCTTCGTCACAGCCCGCGATGAACCGGCAGCCCTGGCGCAGCGCCAGGAGCTCGAGGCGGCGCGTGCAGCGAAGTTCGCTCAGATCAAGGGTACGCGGCATGGAGGTCAGGGATTACTTTTATCCGTGCGCGCGTTGAAAGGCAAGCCGGAATTACGGGGTGTCATGCCCGCTCAGGCCTGCGGCTGACGCTTTCGCAGGAATGGTACGGCTCCGAGGAAAAGCGCGAGCGACGGCGCGAGCACCCAAGCCACAGTGTAAGTCAGCAGACCTTCCAGTTTGAAGCTGAACGGAACGTGCCTGTCGATGACCAGAGCAAGAAGTAGCATGATAAGCATGATCCCCAGCCAGATGATCGGGGGAGCCAGAGAGACGAACACCCGGTGCGAAACTCTTCCGCCGGCGCGCTGTAACCAGAACGCTGCGACGGCGCCGATAATGGGCAGCGCGAGGAGCCAGGGAACGTAAAACGGGATGAAGAGACCCCTGTCCAGCCAGTAAAAGCGCGGCCGGAAACCGGTAATCTGGAGAAGGGCCAACAGTAGCATGCTCAAAGTGAAGGTGCAGAACGCGGGCAGCCATAAAACCTTGGTGCGGTAATTCATGATCGTCTCGTCATTTTCCACTAACGCAATATCCCTGCGAAGGCCGGGCCAGTCGGACACAGCTTTGAGCGCCTCTTCCACGGCCTCCACGCGCGCCACGCCTCTTGTCTCGAGCGCGGTGGCGTGGTCCTCCAGATGATCGCCGAGTTCGCGGAAAATCTCTTCTTCGCGGCGAGGCGCTAAGCCCAGCTCGCCTAAACACTTTTTGAGAAGCTCGCGATTGTCCGGCATTTGCGACTCCGGAAGTGCGGTAAAGAGCTTGAACGAACGAGATAGACTCTTCTTGAAGATGTTCCTTTCGGCCAGCCTCCTTAAGACTGCGGCTGGGGCTTTCGCAGGAATGGTGCGGCGCCGATTAGGAGCGGCAGCGCCGGCAGCAGTGCCCAGATCGCCGTCATCAGCAGGTAGGCGCTCAGGCGAATGTGGTGCCCTCCGTGCTCACCCAGCATGAACGGCAACACCAGCGCGAACAAACCCAGCAGGGCAATCGCCGGAGCCAGTGCGGCGAGTAACTGGTGTCGCACGGCGCCGCCCGCGCGTCGCGACCAATATGCCGCGACCGCACCCACCACGGGCTGCAAGATGAGCCAGGGAACTAAAAACGTGTAGAAGGGTCGCATACCCATGTAGGGGTTCAGCCAATAGAAGTGCGTGAGGGGGCCGAAAATCTGCATGAGTGCCAGAAGTACATTGCTCAGGGTTAGAGTGCACAACGCGGGCAGCCATAAAACCTTGGTGCGGTAATTCATGGTCGTCTCCTCAGTTTCCGCTAACACAATGTCCCTGCGAAGGCCGGGCCAGTCGGATACGGAATTGAGCGCCTCTTCCACGGCCTCCTCGCGCGCCACGCCTCTTGTCTCGAGCGCGGTGGCGTGGTCTTCCAGATGCTCGCCGAGTTCGCGAAGGATCTCTTCTTCCCGGCCGGGCGCCAACCGCAGTTCGCCCAAGCGTTCTTTGACCAGCCTCTGGTTACCCGGCATGGGCGACTCCGGCAATGCGGTCGAGAGCCTGGAAGAATGAGCCCCATTCTGCTCGGAGCGGCGCCAGTTGTTTCTTCCCGGCTCGGGTCAGGTGGTACAAGCGGCGCTTACGCCCGCTTTTGGCCTCTTCCCACTTCCCCTTCACCCAACCGCGCTTCTCCATGCGATAAAGCAATGGATAGAGCGAGGCCAGGTTGAACTGGAGGACGCCCCCCGTCACCTGCGCGATGCGCTTGGAGATTTCGTAGCCGTGCAAGGGCTCCTGCTCGAGGAGAGCCAGGATGGCCAGCTCGCCGCTGCCTCGTTTGATTTTCGCGTCGATTCCAATCACGGTAACTCCTATAGGTGCATATCCTATATATAGGCTGAAGCCTTGTCAAGAGGAATGTTTGACGTGTGAGGTCGGTCAGGCTGCCGTCGAAATGCAGCGCTCCCCTCCGCGCTCATCGACCTGGAGCGACGGCACGTAGAAGAGGCCAATTGTCCCCGAGGGATTTTCGGGAGCGCTATCCGGCGGCGGGTTTGCGGCTGCTGAGAGCGTCCACTTGACCGGTCATTTCCTCCGGTGGTTCGCCGCTCGACATGCCTTGCGCCAGGATGAGTTGGCGCGCCTCTCCGCGCAACGCTGGCCACTTCGAACCGAAGGCCAGCGAGCCCGCTATGCAAGTGGCCCCGCCCAGTGCCACCGTGAAGGGTGCACCCAGGCGATGGGCGATGGCGCCCGCCAGCAGCGCGCCGAAGGGCGCCATGCCCATGAACATCATGGAATAGACGGCCATCACGCGCCCACGCAAGGCGTCAGGCACCATGGTTTGGATGAGGGTGTTGGAGCTCGACATTTGCAGCAGCATGCAGAAGCCGGCCGGCAAAAGCAGCAGGATGGAAAGCAGATGCGAACGTGAGAACGAAAACAGGATCAGGCTCGCGCCAAAACCTGAAGAGGCGTAGATCACCCAGCGCCCCAGCCCGCGCACCTCGCGCCGCGCCGCCAGCATCAGGGTCGCAGCCAGTGCGCCCACGCCCGTCGAGCCCATGAGCAGGCCCAGCCCGCGCGCGCCGACGTGCAGGATCTTATCCGCAAAAATGGGCATCAGCACGGCGTAAGGCATGCCCGTCACGCTCACCAAGCCGAGCAGAAGGAGCAAGGCACGGATGGGGCCGGTATGCAGCACGAAGCGGAATCCCTCAATAATGCTCTCCAGCCTGGAAACCACTTGCCGGCCGCGCTCGCGCGGGGTGACCTTCATAAGCAGTAAGCCGACGATCACCGCAATGTAGCTCACGCCGTTGGCGAAGAAGCACCAGCCCTCGCCGATGGCCGCCACCGTCACCCCGGCGATGGCCGGGCCGAGGATGCGGGCGCCATTGAACATGGCGGAATTCAGCGCAATGGCGTTGATCAGATCCTCCGAATTCACCATCTCGACGATAAACGACTGGCGGGCCGGGATATCGAAAGCGTTCACCACGCCGAGCGACGCGGCCAGCAGCATGATCTCCCAAACCTGAATGTGTGTGAGCAGCGTCAGTGCCGAAAGGATTAAGGCAAGCAACATCGAGGCCGTTTGCGTGGCGATGACGATGCGGTACCGGCTGTGACGGTCCGCAAACACGCCGCCCAGCGACGCGAATAGGAAGACCGGAATCTGCCCCGCAAACCCCACCAGCCCCAGCAGCAGCGAGGACCCCGTGAGCCGATACACCAGCCACAACTGCGCGATCGACTGCATCCAGGTGCCGACCAGCGAGATGATCTGGCCGCTGAAGAACAGCCGGTAGTTGCGATGCCGCAACGCGCGGAACATCACCGGCAGCCTTGACGCGGGTTTCCGGGATAGGGTTTCGGTACTCAGGACCACCGCCCAAAATCAGTGCTGTCGAAAAACTCCAAGCGCCCCGAACCATCATAACATTCCATCAGGCCTAATCCGCAGCATGGAAGGGCGGAGGGGCCGGAAGCAATAGTGAGGCGACGGCCCGGTGGTCGTGGAAGTCACACGGGGTTAATGGCCACTTGCCACAGGATCTTCGCGTTTGGCCGAGGCACGCGCCTCTCCCAGCCCGAGGTGCTGCCTCTGTTGCCGCGGTGGTGACTCATTTTGAAGCGGACAGGGCTCAGCGTTGTTCCCCGAAGGGGGGGCCGAGGGGGCGCTCGGCCGCGTCCGGCTGGGTCATCAATCATGAAGAGGATCGCGTCTCGCTTGTATCGAAATGAGTCAGCACCCTCGCCGCTCTTTCCTTGTTTTGACCCGCGCGGTGTGCTACGGTCATGGTGTGCGCGAAGTGTGCGGCGCGAGCAGGCAGGCTGCGGCTCCGCGTGAGTTGACTGTGTAGTCATTAAGCTGAGGCCGGGCGGCGTGCCGCGGCCTTGGCGGCATGTGCAGGAATGGAAGTCCGATTTCCCAGTGACGAACGTCCTCCCGCCTGGAAGATTGCTCTCCTTCAGTATGCCATCGCGGTGAGCTTCCTCGGCTTGCTGATTGGATACTGGCGACTGCAAATCGGGGAGCACCGGCAGTATCAGGACCTGGCCGAGCGCAACCGCATCCGCAACCTCCCCGTCATCGCGCCACGCGGCCGCATCCTGGACCGCGAGGGCCGGGTGCTGGCTGACAACTTCCCGGCTTTCAGCGTATTGCTGATGCGCGAGTCGTCGACTACCCTGGCGCCGGAGCGCCGGGCGGGCATCGCGCGCGGCCTGCAACTTGACCCGGCCGAGCTCGAACGCCTTCTGGAGCGTACCGCGAAGCTGCCGCGTTTTCAGCCCTTGCTGTTGAAACAATCCGCCTCGCTCGAGGACATTGCCTTCGTTGAGTCCCACCGCGTGGAGTACCCGGAACTCGACCTGATTCAGGTCCAGCAGCGACTCTATCCCAAGCGGCAGGTGGCGGCCGCTCTGCTCGGCTATGTGGGCGAGGTTTCAGAGGAGGCGATCGCCAAGCTCGGCTCCACCTACAGACCAGGGGACGTGGTGGGCAAATCCGGCATCGAAGGCGAATACAACCAGATTCTCTCCGGCCGCGACGGCATGCGGCGTGTGGTGGTGAACAGCCGCGGGCAGGAAATGGGCTTGCTCACCACCCTTAACGCGCTGCCCGGAAACGATCTGCGCCTCACCCTCGATCTGGACCTACAGATGGTGGCAGAGGCTTCTCTCGGAGATCGCGCGGGGGCGGTAGTGGCGATTGATCCACGTACGGGTGAAGTCCTGGCCATGGTCAGCCACCCTTCCTTCGACCCCAACGACTTCGCCAAGCGCATCGACCCGAAAGAGTGGGAGCAGCTCACCAGCGACCCACTCAAGCCGCTCATGAACAAGGCCATCCAGGCGCAACTCGCGCCGGGTTCGGTGTTCAAGATCGTGACGGCCGCCGCGGCGCTGGAGACGGACACAGTCAAACCCGATTTCATCGTGCACTGCGCGGGCGCCGTCACGATTTACGGACACCTCTATCACGACTGGGTGTTCGAGAAACATAAAGCCCACGGCGCCGTAAACATACACACCGCCATCCGCGAATCTTGTGACGTGTACTTTTACACCATGGGAAAGATGCTGGGAATTGAGAAGATCGATTATTTCGCCAAGCGCTTGGGCCTGGGGGCACGGACGGGCATCGACTTGCCCTCCGAGGCGCCGGGGTTGATCCCCTCTCCGGACTGGGTGCAACGCGTTTTCAAGCGCAAATGGTGGGCGGGCGAAACGATTTCGGTGGCGACTGGCCAAGGCGCCGTCATGGTCACGCCCATTCAATTGGCCAATACGATTGGCGGCATCGCCATGGGTGGAGTCTTTCATCGGCCGCACGTGGCATTTCAGGACCAGTTGCGGGCGCTGGGCGACGATCCTCCGGATGCTTCCCCCCGAGACTTCCCTCTGCGCGAAGAAACCATTGCGGCGGTGAAGTCGGGCATGTGGGGCGTAGTGAATGAGGGCGGTGGGACAGGCGTTGCCGCGCGCTGCCCGGGAATCGAGATCTCCGGAAAAACCGGCACCGCACAGGTGGTCAGCACGGCATTGCAGCAGTCAGCAAAGAAATCCGAATTCAACAACACGGCATGGTTTGTAGGGTATGCACCGCCAGACAAGCCGGAAATCGTCGTGGCGGCACTGGTGCTGCGAGGTGAGCACTCAGCCGTGGCCGTGCCTATCGCGCGCGACGTCATCAAAGCCTATTTCGACAAAAAGCAGGGCCCCAAACCCCCCGCGAACCAGATGGAGACCCAGGTGCGAGTGCTCAGCCAGCTACGGCCGAGCCCCGCAGCAGAGCCGCCAACCCCTGGCCCGCGGCAGTAAGTCAGGAGCGAGAGTTGCGCAGAATTTTCCGATCACGCGACGTGGACTGGCTCTTACTCGGGCTGGCGCTGGCCATCGCGGCCATCGGGGTCGCGGAGATCTATAGCACCACAATTCACTCACCCTTGGCGGGTCAATACAAGAAGCAGGTCTTTTGGATCATCCTTAGCTGCATCCTGGCCCTCATCGCAAGCCGGCTTGACTACCATATGGTTTTAGAGCAAACGCCTTGGCTCTACGTAATTTCCGTCGTGGTCCTGGCTGGGCTTTTGATCGCCGGCCACACGATTGCCGGGACGCGCCGGTGGCTGCAACTGGGGGGCATGACTTTCCAAGTGTCAGAAATCGCTAAGTTGGTTATAATATTAATGGTGGCTGCCTACTTTGCCGATCGGCGGAGCAAAGCGGTCACTTGGGGAGATTTATTCAAGCTAGGGATCTTGGCAGGGCTGCCGGCGGCCCTAGTGGCGTTGGAGCCGGACTTGGGTACAGCCTTGACGTTCGTTCCGATTGTTGCCGCAGGTGTAATCTTCGCCGGAATCCGCTGGCAGCACATTGCGGTACTGGGCTTGGCTGGAATCCTGGCGTTGCCCGTGGGCTGGCATTTCCTCAGACCCTACCAACGCGAGAGATTGATGACTTTCGTTCACCCTTCGCAAAATGTCCAAGGTTCGAGCTACCAGGTGACCCAAACCAAGATTGCCATCGGCTCAGGCGGTTTTTGGGGAAAGGGCATGGGCAACGGAACGCAGAGTCGGCTGGGCTTTATCCCTGTGTCCCACGCCGATTCCATCTTTGCCGCCTACGCCGAGGAACAAGGATTTGTCGGCACACTGTTCGTCATGCTGTTGTACTTCGCTCTGCTTCTGCGTTTGCTCGACGGAGCGCAGATGGCCGCGGACCGGGCGGGGGCCTTCCTGTTGGTCGGACTGGCTGCGGTCCTATTTTTCCAAGTCGTCATCAACACCGGGATGTTGATCGGGGTGTTCCCGATCACCGGTATTCCCTTGCCGCTCATGAGTCAGGGCGGCTCGTCCTTGCTATTCACGTTCCTGGGTTTGGGGCTGGCGATGAGCGTGAGGGCGAGGCGATTTGTAAACTGAACCCAGCCCCTCCGCCGCCGGGCGAGGAAGCACGCTGGCTTGTCGCGCGGTGGAGTAGCCCCAGCGATTCGCTGGTTACGCAAGTGCTATGAATCGCGGACTGGGTGGGTCCGAAGGATCTCGCGCCCGAGAGCGCGTCCTTGAAACCACCTGAGATCTATTTCAGCCGATTGGGGCTTTTGTGCGCCGTCACTTCGTGACGCCCCGTCGGTGCAGAAACGCTGCAGGTTGATCCCCGCTCAGACGGGTTGATTCCCTGGCGCTTCGGAAAGAGGAGTTTCCATGTCCAAGGAGATGTACATTTCCTCGTCTCCCCACGAGACGAAGGTCGCCGTGTTGGAAGACGACCAGTTGGTCGAGGTCCATTTCGAACGGGACACCGACGTCGGATTGGTCGGCGGTATTTACAAGGGCCGCGTCAGCCGCGTGCTCCCTGGCATGCAGTCGGCCTTCGTGGACATTGGCCTCGGACGGGACGCCTTCCTCTACGTATCCGACTTCTTCTACGAGGACCAAGAGGAGTACGACAAGGTTTTCGAAGAGGCGGAAGCTCGCGCCACCAAGTTCACGGCGCAAGAAGGCCAGGCTGCCGCTGTGGTGGAGGCGCCGAGCGCCCCCCCGCTGACGGAGGCTCCGGCGGCCGCCGTTGAGGCTGTTGCCCCGCCCGCCGAGGCGCCCGCCGCAGTTACCGCACCACCTGCGCCGCCCGCAGGAGGGAGCCAATCCCACGAGCGACGCCCATTCGACCAACGACGCGGCCGCCGCCGGCGCCATCGGGGCCGGCCCGGTTTCGGCGAGAATCGCTACGCTGACCGCAAGTTTACCCCGCCTCCACCATCCCCTGAGCCTGCGGGGACTTTCGAGATTTTGCCGGGCGAGTCCTTGGCCAAGTACGGCCACACCACACCGGCAGCGACCGAGGAAAGTGGACCAGGACTGCCCGAGGAATCCTCCCCCCAGGAAATCGCTGGGCCAGGGAGCGCACCGCTTGGAGGCGAGGGCTTTTCTCCCGCGGCCCCCGCCGAGCCGCTCGTAGAACCAGAAGTAGCCGCGCAGAGCCCCGCCACCCTGCCAGGCATGTTTCCTGATGCGGCCTGCGCGCAGGTAGCTGAGCCCACGGTGAGGTTCGCGCTTGGCGCGTTCGAATCAGTAACCGCTCCGCCCCGTGCGGAAAGCGTCAGCACCGGGGTTTTCGAAGACGCCACCGCTGCCGGTATTGCCCACGTCGAAGCGCCACCGGAGGAGCCCGCGCCGCTAGCTGCGCCCCCACTTGAGCCCGCCATTCAGATTCGCCAGCCGCAACCTGCGGTCGAATTTGCTCCGCCCTATGCCCCGGTCGAAGAGGCAGAGCAACCGGAAGCTGCTGAGGCGGCGTTTCACGAGACCATGCCTGACGTCACGCTCGAAGCCGAGCCTTACACTTCTGAGCCCGGCTTGGAGGCGGAAGAGGCAGGAGACTTCGATCTGCCGGAAGGGGCGGAGGAAATTACGGAAGCCGCTGCGGAGGACGCTTTCCCCGCACCGACTACACCTGAGGCTGAGAACCACGAGCAGCCCGATACACGGGGAGTTGCGTATGGCGCGCCCTCCATTGGGGAGGTTCCCGGCAGCCCGGACGACCGCAGCTACACCCTGCGCGAACCTCACCAGCGCCCCCGCCTTGCCCCGCGCCGCCGCCGCGGCCGTCGCGGCCCGGGTGGCCCCGGGGGACCGGCGGGGCCAGCCAGCCCAGGCGGCCCGCGCCGCCCCGAGAACCGCCGCGAGCCTTCGCGACCGGGCAACAACCAACCTGTGCAGATTTCCGAAGTCCTCAAGGAAGGCCAGGAAATCCTGGTCCAGATTGCCAAGGAGCCGCTGGGCACCAAGGGCGCGCGCATTACTTCCCACGTCGCCCTGCCGGGACGCTACCTCGTCTACATGCCCACGATCGATCACATCGGCGTCTCGCGCAAAATCGCCTCGGAAGAGGAGCGCCTGCGCCTGCGCAACGTCATCCTGGAAAACAAAGGTGCGCTCACGGGCGGCTTCATCGTGCGCACCGCTGGACAAGGCCGCTCCGAAGACGAGTTCAAGGCCGACCTGAAGTTCCTCTCCACGCTCTGGAGCGATATCCGTTCCAAGTCAGACCGGCTGAAGGCGCCGGCGCTCATCCACCGCGACCTCGACCTCGTGCAACGTCTGCTGCGCGACCTGCTGACGCCGGACTTCAAGTGCGTGCGCGTGGACAGCGAAATCGACTACGAGCGCGTGCTCGATTTCGTGAACCGCTGCCAGCCCGCGCTAATCGGCAAGATCAAGCTCTACACGCGCGATACGCCGCTGTTTGAAGAGTTCGGCCTGCAACAGGAGTTGGAGAAAGCGCTCAAGCCCAAGGTCTGGCTTAAGTCGGGCGGCTACATTGTCATTAACCAGACCGAGGCGCTGGTGGCCGTGGACGTCAACACCGGCAAGTATGTCGGCAAGACCAACCGCCTGGAAGATACCATCCTCAAGACCAATGTTGATGCGGTCAACGAAATCGTGCGCCAGGTGCGCTTGCGCGATTTGGGCGGCATCATCGTCATCGACTTCATCGATATGGACGAGCGCAAGAATCGCGCCAAGGTGGTGCAGGCGCTGGAAGAGGCCCTGCGCTCCGACCGTGCCCCTACCAAGGTGATCTCCTTCCACGACTTTGGCTTGGTGGCCGTCACCCGCAAGCGCGTCAAGCAATCGCTCGAACGCACCCTCTGCCAACCCTGCACCTACTGCACCGGTTCCGGCTGGATTAAGTCCGTCAATACCGTTTGTAACGAAATCCTGGCGGAAGCGCGCAAGATGGCCAAGGAAATCGACGGCAACGTCATCACCCTGCGCGTCAGTCCGGAAGTCGCCAAGGCGCTCAAGTCACGCGAGGGCGGGCTGGTTTCGGAACTCGAATCGCTCACCAAGAAAGACGTCATCATCAAGAGCGATCCCGCCGTCCACCAGGAACGGTTCGAGATTTTCTAACCACGATGGGGCCGGGACATCGCAAAGAGAGTTGTAATCCTCATTTCCTCTCGTGCGGCTACGCCATGAAGTTCTGCACTCGGCGCCACGCTCTGCCTGGCAGGGAGGTTTACTATGAAGCACGCCCCGGAGTTCCTGAAGCTTGTTGACGACGCCAAATCGCGCATTCGCCAGACTAACGTTCAGGAAGTCAGGCAGCGCCTCGACGCAAAGGAACAGTTCACACTCATTGATGTTCGCGAGGAGAGCGAATGGGCGAAGGGCCACCTGCCCGGCGCCGTTCACCTGTGCAAAGGCGTCATCGAGCGCGACATTGAGAACGCCGTGCCGATCAAGGGCACGCCCATCGTGCTGTATTGTGGTGGCGGATACCGCTCGGCGCTCGCGGCCGACAACCTGCAAAAGATGGGTTACACCAGCGTCCTCTCCATGGACGGCGGCTGGCACGGCTGGCTGGACGCCCGCTACCCTACTGTGACCGACTGACGGCCCAACCGCGGGTGGCGCACACCTCCAGGGCCATGAATGCATCACCCGCAAAGAGACCCCTCACCCGTCCCGACAAGCCGGGACACCCTCTTCCTCCGCAGCGGGCCTTCGACCCCAAGTGAGCGGGATGGAAATCAAAATCACAGCCCTCTCCCACGGGTCGCAGATCCGTAGAGGCGGAAGAGGGTGCCCGGCCGATCCGCCAATGCTTCCTTTCGTACCAGCCCTCTCCCCTCGCGGGAGAGGGTGGCTCGCTGCCGGCGCTTTCACCAGCCGGAGCGGGGAGGGGGCCCCACGTTTTGCGGGTGGGGGTGAGGGAGCCACATCGCTTGGCAGCAAATCGATCGCGGCAGGCCCGAAAGGCCGCGAAAAGGTCCGCGCTACGCTTGTTTCGCCCCGAATTACCGCGCAATCTGTGCATTGTCGGACAAAAAGCCGTCTCGATTGTCGTCCATTTTGTCACCTTAACCTTTGTTTTCATACACATCCCCGGAGGTTCCTTCATTTTTAACATCTTTTTGTGTGATTCTCGTCTTCTTGATTTTTGTCATGAATTCTTGATCCACCCGGCTCGTAGAGGCTCTCTCAAGACTCGCCATAGCCCGCGCCGCCCGCAATTGCTTGTGTGGAGAACCGGTATGAGGTGCGGCGTTCATACCTCAATATTGTAGCCTCCTGCCCAAGGGGATTGTCAATGGGGGTACGTTACTTTGTGCCTACCGGTAGATTCCAAATTCTGACATCCGGCAGAAACTCACCATTCCGAGGCGGAAGGTGATCCTGCGTCACAAGCTACCGGGCATTTTGGCTGGATGTAGGGTCAGATTGTTTATCGGGACGGGACTGCTGGAGAGACATCCCGGGATTGTAGCCCCCAGCCCCGCACACATGGCACAAGACGCCATGTATGCGCCACCCGCGAACACTCCTTGCTCATTCGCTCAGGACAGGTGAAGCTTCCTGAGCCCCAACCCGAAGAGCAGGCAGGCAATTCACAAAGTTAGCCTCTGCAGAAGCCATTGGGCTCGCGGGTGGGGCGCAGCGCCACGTTAGACGAACCAACGCTGCATACTGGATGATCTCCAACTCAGCCATTCCGCGGGCTGACGCAGACCTGTTCTGGAGGTCTGCGGTTCGTCCCTAATCGACAACAAAAAGCCGCGGACCTAAACGACAGGTCCGCGCTACCTGCTCACGCAAACCATGGGCTCGTGTCCGGGATAATCCCCTTGCTTGGTGTTGGCGGGATTGTTGAGGGAGCGACTGAACCTCTTCCGGCATTTCGAGCTGCAGAACCTGCTGTTATGGCGTTTACCATCGAGAGTGTCACCGCATTCCAGGCAGGCAATGCCTGTAGGAACCTCTTTGCCAGTGAGCTCAGCGTACAGTCGCGGCTGATGACGGCTCAACCACAAGGCAAGCCGTTTACCTGATCCCCCAACGGAAGAAGCAAAAAAAGGTAACCCTCGATCGCCGGTTCCACTACAATCTGGGCCAAGTGGCTCGTCAACCACAGGGTGAACTGGGGAGTGAACTGTAGCTTCGCCAATGACCATATAAGTCTCAGATGTGCTGAGGACACGCACCTTCAAGGAGCAACCTATGCGCAAAAGAGTTGTGATCTTGATACCTGCACTTTTTGCCTTCACACTAGGCGTGGCAAGACAGCAGAACAACACACTGCAATACCAGTCCGCTTTCATGCGTTTCGAATTAGCGCAGGACCAGCCTGCCTTTGTGGCACTGGCCGTGGATTCACTTGGCAAGAACAAGCTTAGCGTAAGCGCACTCCGGCCGCCGGCCAGGCCGGAAGGAACATATGAATTGCACCGTGTCGGCTCGACGTTTGAGTATCGTCCCTCGGGAACTCGCGCCCCGACGCCGCCGGGATGGACTTTCGAGTTCTCCGCGCGACAAATGCACCTGCGCTCACATTTTGCCGGAGGGAATCCACCGCCGCCGCTGGTGCTGAACTTTAATCCCTACCTCAATCATGCCACGCTGCTGGGACTCATCAACGATGACGGCAGCGTCCGACTTCCGGCGCTTCTCCACCTGCCTGATCAGGGGACCTTCCGAATTACTTCCAGTCCAGCGCAGGGGTTGGCGCTGGGATACGACGCCTTGCGGCATGCTGATAATCCGTCACCCAGCAAGCCAACATCTAAACAGGCGGAGGATTACGTGAAGGTGACCTTTCCCGCTGCCTCCGCTGGCATGCCCGACATCGATTACACCTTGGAAGTGGTGGCTATTTATCCTGGCCCGCCGGAACTTGCACGCGACTCCCGCTTCGACGGATTCCGCCGCAACTGGCTCAATATCTTTCAACTGAACCCCCGGTTACGCGTGCTGGCCAACCACGCGGCCAGCGACCCGTGCGCCTTCACGGTGTTTGAATATTCCTCCATGGCCGAACGCACTCCGCCCCTCGCACCAGGGCTGACCGCACTGGACCTGATACGCCAGACATTGGACCGTTACCTCAGCGGGATGAAGGCGTACGGCATGGCGGGAGTCCAGCCGGATGTCCCGTACGATTTCCTGGATACTTATCCCTCGCTGCTGATCGCCGCGGGGGATTATGTCCGCGGCAGCAATGATGAGGCGTGGCTGAAAAAGAACTATGCAGGGCTGAAGGACTGGGCCGCCAAGATGCTTGCAAGGGATCTGCAGGGAAGCGGGTTGCTCGAATACCCGGCGAGCGGCGACTCCGGCTCCTGGACCGAGCAAGTCACAGTGCGCCCGGCGAACTGGTGGGACACCATCGGCTTTGGTCACGAGGACGCCTTCTCCAATGCCCTTGCATACCATGCCTTGCTGGGAATGGCCGAAATGGCCCGGCGTGCAGACAGGCCGGAAGATGCGCAGCTTTATGCGTCTCGCGCCCAGAAGATCGGCTCCGTTTATTTCGACACCTTCTACAATCCCACAACGGGACTGCTGGCCGGCTGGCGGAGCGCCGACGGGAAGCTGCACGATTACTACTTCCTGTTCGTGAATGGCGCGGCCATCATCTATGGTTTAGTTCCACGGGACAAAGCGAATCAGATCATGGACCACCTGCTCGCCAAGATGAAAGCGGTGGGCTACACCCATTTTGAATACGGCCTGCCTGGCAACCTGGTGCCCATTCGCCGGGAGGATTACGTCCATCACGAGCTGAGCTCGGGTGGAGGTGAAAAAGAGGATGGCTCCGATGGCTTCCAGATCTACGAAAATGGCGGCGCCACTGCGTGCTTTGCCTACTTCACCATCCAAGCGTTATACCAGTTGGGCCGGCACAAGGAGGCCGATGCCATTCTGCTTCCCATGCTCCGCGGATTTGAGGAAGGCGGCTTCCAGGGCTTTGGTCCAAATGGCAGGAGCTATGATTGGAAAGCCTGGGACGGAACACCCCATGGCTACGAAGGTCTGCTCGTGGACGGATACCAGGCACTGCTGGCAGTGCTATCGCGCTGATATTACGCGCGGGCAAATTCCGTGTTACCGCACCAGGTGGATGGGTTGCGCGCGCCTGGCCCTGCTAAGAACGCGATCGACCACAAAGAGCGGCTTATTCACGGGGGCGTCAAAGGGTCGAGGGAGTTGCAGAACGGGCGCGGGCTCCAGATTTGATAGCGGTGCGAACCCGGGGAAGATCCTGTTCCCAGCGGGCCGGAGTCTTCGCGGATCTCGGCCGACTCCAGGTCGGAAGACACTGTGCCTACCAAAAACCCAGTGTTTGGTTCCCAGGGTTATTGAACCTTTAGAATAAGGTGCTGGAAGCCGCATTTAACACGCTGGGACTTTCGTGCTGACATTCAGGAACTAGCTCTTAACATCGTTAAGGCATGCGGCCAAGTGGCTCTTAACAATGTTAAATCATGATTCCTAGGCATTAGAATGTCCTCCCTTTCACCCAAGATGCGCCGCCAGCCAGCGTCACCCCTTCATCATGTCGTCAAAAGTAAGCTCCGCATCCCTCATAATTTGGCGAAGGATTCCTTTCCCCAAATCGCGTTTGCCATGGATCGGGACAGTGGGTCCTGCGCCCGTCGGGATGAATGAAGACCGCATGGCTTCCCGACTGCCGGTCCAGGACAAAGCCGCGCCTCTTTAGGATGGGAATCACCTGCCGGGAATTGAACGAAGGAAGCTTTGGGCTCACACCGCGACCCGCACCTTATGGGAGCCCACTTCCTGGTATATCGGTTCATCTCTCGCAATTCGGCTCTCGACGTGCAGCCGGATGGCGTCTTCGATGAGTTGGCGTGCTTCTTCCTCGGTCTCCCCCTCGGTATAGCAACCCTGGAGGGCAGGACAAATGGCCACAAACCGGCCATCCTCGTCCCTCTCAATCACCATCGTGAATTCGTAACCCCGCATCGTTTCACAACCTCCGACCCTACTGTACCTCGGCTGCCCAGTACAGACTGCTGTCTTCTTACTCCTGCCCCTGGACGAGCGAGCCACGGTGTCGCCGCGGCGACCTCTCGTGGCCGTGGGCTTTTCCTTCGATGACGAACCCACGCAATCAAAGGCAGATTGACCGCGGCTACCACTAATTGTGCCTTTGGCGCGCAGACTTCTGGGAAGGTATCCGGCGGCCAGCCGAACGGGTTGCGCTCAGCCGCGAGCGGCGCGAACGGGCTTGGGCTTCTTGGCACGGCGCGGGGCGCGGTTCGTCGTCTGCACCGCCTTTTCAGGATGAATCCCTAAAGGAACGTTCGTCCGGGCAAGCTGCAAGAGCAGGCGCAAGGCTTGATTGACAAACGCTGAATCGGCGAACGCTTCGGCCACATCGGGATCGAGAAGCACGACATTGGTGCCGGCGCGGTAAGCCTCATAATGCTTCCCCCGAACGCCGTGGGAGAAGTCGTACTCCGGCCGCATCGTGTCGCGCTCGTTTCTCCAACTGTGACCGCTAGCTTTCTTTTTCATAACGCCTCCGCTCGCGTGGCGCGGCTGCATGTGCTGGTTATATGGTAACGCGCACATTATCGCGCAGAAACTCGGGTGCGAAGTCGGCACCATTTGGCCAGACGAGCGTGCGAAACTCGGGATGAACTTGGAACTGCCTGAATACCGCGGGGTCGCGCAACGGTTCGAAGACGGGGCCGCGAAGAGCCGGCCCGAGATCGATCTCGCCGCTCGTCCCGTCGCGAAAGCGGAGCCACACGACGTGGCCGGCCACATAGCGTGCTTCGACGATGTGATAGTCCATGATTGTCACTCAGATTTGCGGCGGGGATACGCTCTCATTATAAGGCCACTTATGATCTATCAGGCAGGTTGCCTCCATCTTATTAGGCCGTGCGGTAGCGTGCGACAACCCCCGGCTCACCAGCGCTCGTGCACCAGTTTGGGGATGTCGGTGTCGTAAGGCGCACGCGCCTTCACCATCTGGGCTTCGGTCAGCGGCGGAGAATCGGACGGGCGCGCGCGTTCTCTTCCGCCTGCGACGGCCGCTGGGCGCGGCTGGCCGGCATATGCATGGTATACTACGGCGTTAATGAGCGGTTATGAGGAGGAATCATGGACAATCGGGAACCAGAGAAAATCAGCCGACGCTCGTTCTTGAACCGCAGCACCGCGGCGATAGGCGCTGCTACGGTCGCCAGCACGGCGGTTTCCTACAGCCGCATTGCCGGCGCCAATGACCGTATTTCGCTCGGTCACATTGGCATCGGCAACCGCGGCAGTGAGCTGGATTGGATCGTCGGCCAACTGAAGGATAAGCACAACGTGGAATTGACTGCCGTCTGTGACCTTTGGAAGGTCAATCGCGAAAAGGCCGCAGCACGGGCGGAGAAAACTTACGGGCGCGCGCCGCGCAGCTTCCAGCATCTCGAAGACCTGCTGGCGCTCAAGGATGTCGACGCCGTCCTGATTTCCACGCCCGAGCACTCGCATTCCCCGGTGCTAAGGCTCGCGGCGGAGGCGGGCAAGGACGCCTACGTCGAAAAACCCATGGGGAATGTTTTAGAGGAAATTAAAGCCGCGCGTGATGCCGTGCTGGCGCGCAAACTGATCGTGCAGGTGGGCACGCAGCATCGCAGCGAACTCTATCCGCGCGCCGCGCACGACCTCGTCGAGAAGGGCGTGCTGGGCGACGTCAGCAAGGTCGAGATCGAGTGGAATTACCACGGGCCGCGCTGGCGAGGTCGCCCGGAAGTGAAACAGATTCGCGAAGAGGACACCGACTGGCGCGCCTGGCTAATGACCAAGCCCGATCAGCCGTTCGATCCGCAACTCTACTTCGAGTTCCGCTTGTACAAGGATTTTTCCAGCGGCATCTCCGACCAGTGGTTGAGCCACGGTTCCGACCTCGTGCATTGGTTTATGGACGATCCCTTCCCGAAGTCGGTCCTGGCGCATGGGGGTATCTTTGCCTGGCAGGACGGCCGCCAGAATCCCGACACCTTCGTCGCCCTGTGCGATTATCCCAAAGGCTTCCTGGTGAGCTTCTCCACCAGCTTCGGCAACGACGCGCCCAGCTTCACGCGCTACATGGGCAAGAAGGCAACGCTATTTAACCTCGGTGGAGAGGGCAGCCCGCGCTATCAAATCGTGGAAGAAAAGGGTAACCACGAGGATAATCCTGCCATCGACAACCAGCGCAAATCGGAAAACATCCAGTTGCCCGGCGATAAAGGCCTACAGCCCATGGCCATGGGCGACGACGACCTCCACCACATGACCAACTGGTTCGAGTGTCTACGCAGTCGCCAGCAGCCCCACGCCACGGTACTCAACGGCTTCAGCCACTCCGTGGTCTGCATTATGGCCGCGCACTCCTACTGGCAAGGCAAGAAGCTTTTCTGGGATGCGAAGAACGAGCAGATCCTCGACCATCCGCCCGAGGTGTAGGGGAGCACCCTTGCTGTGCTCCCGCACGCATTTGGGGTCATTCCCGCCCCGACGCAATCGGGGCAGGCTCCAACGGGAATCCATGGCGGTGGCAATGGACCCCCGCTTCCGCGGGGGTGACGTGGCTGGAGGGGAAGTTAGGTCACTCCGCATCTAGCACGCACCGGAACCCCACGGCCGCCGACCTATCCAGGCTGGGGGCGATGAGCAGGTACTTTCCGTGCTCATTCAGCTTGTAGGCCTTGGGGAAATACCAGCTCGAGCCCTGGGGTTGGTAATAGCTTCCGCCGCGCAGAATCGCCGCGCGGGTGTGCTCGTCGGTGAATTCCTCCGTCCACTGCCAGACGTTGCCCACCAGGTCCATCACGCCGAACGGACTCGCCCCTTGCGGATAAGCATTCACGTCCGTGGGCTCGCGCATCACGCGGCGCGTGTCGGCCGGCGGCACAGCAGCAGCGTTCCACTCGTCCCCCCACGGGTAGAGGCGCCCATCTGTGCCTTGCGCGGCGTACTGCCACTCCCACTCGTGCGGAAGCCGTTTCCCGGCCCACCCTGCATAGGCGCGCGCGTCGTCGAGCGAAACCCATGTGACCGGTTTGTTCGCCCAGCCTTCCGGATACGCGCCATTCTTCCAGTCGCGCAGAAAATTGTGATCGTCCTTCGGTTGATAGCGCGCGGCGTCAAGAAACTTCTTGAACTCCGCGTTGGTCACCGGGAACTTGTCGATATAGAACGGCTTCGTCTCCAGCGTCTTCAGGTGATGCCGCCGCGGCGCGTCTTCCCAGGGATATTGCACGTCCACGCCGATGTCGTTCTCGCCTTCGATTTCGATGCCTGACACGCGGAACTCAAAAGTGCCTCCCGGAATCCGCACCATTCCCGCAGGGGCGGTGGCAGCAGGTTTCCTCAGAGCGATCCCGACGATCTGCTGCGGCAGGAATGTCCATTCATGGGAAAAATCCTGCAGGCGCTTCTGGGATAACTCACTCATACGCGCCAGCAGCTTGCGCAATGGCTCGTCCGGCGCGCCCGTTGTGGCGAGTACGGCTCCGTAACCGTGCGCCTCCATTTCCAAATTCAGGGTGGCGGCGCTTCCCTCGACTTCCGGCTTCAGCTCCGTGCCGTGCCACAGGTCGTAGTAGCGTGTCCCTGCGGCGTGGGGCACTTCCATCACCCGCCCGGCCAAGTCATACTCATTGCGATTCACCACTGTCCACAGCGTCTGCCCCTGAGCAGGAAACTTGCTGGCAAAAACGCCGTATTGCAGCGTAGGCGTGTGGGGTTCCCAGTCGGAGCTCACCAGCAGCGCAGCCATGGCGCGCTCGATCGTCGCCAGGCGGCGCAACGCTTCCCCGTCGCGCGGAGTGATCTGGTTCCAGATGCCCCAGATGTTTTCCCAGCTCTCGTAACCCACCCCGTTGAAGAAAGCGTGTTGCAGGTCATCCGTCTTGTCGCGCCCCCAGCGCCGGCAGATGTTCACCATGTGCCGTGACTCAAGCCATTTGTACTTGCTCACCGTGGGAATAAAGGAATAATCCCAGTAGCCCCAGCTCAGGTTGTTCCACAACAGGCCGAGGTCAACCGTAAGGTTCTCCGGCTCGAACGCCAGCGGATGGTGGGTCTCGTCAGAGGCCATTCGGAAGGCGCGCGGCGCCACGTCGAGCGTGTCACCATTCACGCCGTCGGCTCCGATGTCCGCCAACAGCCGCGCCGTCGCCGTCCAGTTCGGCACTCCCTCGTCGCGCGTGCCCTGGTCCCACAACATCACGGGGAAAAGCACGCGCACCCCGCGCCGATGGAAGTCGGCGATCATCTGCCGCAAGCCATCAATGCCTCCGGGCATGTCCCGAGCCATATCGTATTGATTGCGATTGTCGATACCGATGTTGGAGTACGACTGCCAGACCAGCACGCTGTCGATCCCTCCGTAGCGGCGCTCCAGGTCATCGAGATAACGGTCCACGCTGTACTTGCCTGCGCCGGGGTCGTAAAAGTACCGGTCGTGAATCATCATCTGCGGCTGAACGAAGCTCGACTGTGTCCACTTGAGCTCTGGCCGATCGTACTCCGAGCCGTCGTAACCGATGCGGATCCGCCGCTCCATGCGCCAGTGCTTCATGTCCGCAAGCCATTTCTGGAAATCTGCGGAAGTCGCCGGCCCGGGAATCTGTGAGGGCTTGGGCGAAAATTGCGAATCTTGCCCACAGGCGATGCCGCGAACAAGGAAGAAAGAAATACCGATGACGAGGAGACTTTTGTTCATGAGAGACTCCTGGAATGGTGAATGCGTCGTGGTGGCCGAAGACCCTCGCGACCCACGGGCGAGTTGCGGAAGGTTAAACGCACGCGAGTTCTCTTCCGCCTGCGTGCCGCGTCCGGGCGCGGACAACCAAGTTGGCCCCAAACGACTTCAGTACCACGCCTATGTTAATGGCGGCGTGGCAGAAAGCAAACTGGAAACCCTGCCTACGTTTTTTTTGGCTCCCGGCTATCCGACTGGCCGATGCTCCGTCGAATGATAGGGACGCAAACCAGTTACGGGTCTCGGTGGCAAGGGCTTGAAGGGCGACAAGGCTATCGACGAGGGATCGATGTCGGCTCGACGGCTGGAAAAAATCCTTACGAATCGTGAAACTTGGCGGTCCTTCGCCGCGTATTAGCTTCCAGAGACACTGGTTCTGGGCGAAGGGAGAAAACCATGATAGTCAAGATGAACGGCCCACTACAAATTGCCAACCTCCGGCATTATCCGGCTGAGATGGTTGAAAGACTGCGCAGCTTGCTGGCAACCGGCGTACTCGCCATCCCGGACTCACACCGCAAAAACTTCTACGACCTCGAAGATGGCGATCGCATGTTCTACATCCATATGTGCCCCACCGGAACCGTGCTCTTGCTCGCCAGTTGGCGGAAAGAAAGTGCGCACCAGACGCCGCCCCGCGAAGCGCCCCTTGCCGAAGCCTTGGCCTGCTGCGGATAAGGCGAGTTTCCGAACTTTGGCGCAGACCTCGCTTTCAACGGGTCTCCGGCCTTAGCACAAACGATCCATAGACCTTCGGAGACAGACCGGGGCCCGCTGGTGAGAAGTCGCGCCGACCCGGCAAAGTGGGGTCTGCAATATCTTTTCTATTCCCCGTGTTGGTCCCACCCCGCATGATCAGCGTTACCCGGTCCTTGCCTCCTCCATCCGAAGTCTCTCCGCAACCCACCATGGTACAAGCCGGTCAAGCGACGTGCCGTTGTGGCGGCATGCGACTATAATGGCAGGCGTGACGCCATGACTCCTTCCCCCGAACCCGAGCCCCTGCGCGAACTCCAGACGGAGATTGAGGCCTTCCTGCAACTTCTTCGTCATCCCATCCTGGTGGAAGGCGAAGTGGAGTTACTGGATCTGACAGCCGCGAACTGGCGGCTGACCCTGGAATTTGGCAAGCTGATTCTCAGCGCCTGGAATTCGGGAAGATCGATTTCGCGGCGAGTGGAGGAGGTGGCGTATCGCGACCGCGAGCGCTTGGGGATTTTCGTGCGCAAGCCCGGCGGTCGCGAGAGCACTACCTTGGAGTTCCGCGAACTCCGTCCGTCCCCAGCCGTGACGCGCACCGCAGGCCGCGCGGGGTTCCGCCAGCAACTCCTCGCCATGCTGCAGCGCCAATATCGGGGCTGGAAATTCGACCGTGTGAGCAACCGTTCCGACCGCGAGTATTCCTTTTCGGCCTGGTACACCCGCGGGGTCGCGAGCCACGGCCACACCGGCTGGGCGTTCCTGGGCCTAAGTGAAGAAGAAGGGACTGCTGCTGCTGACGCCGTGCTGGCCTTCGGTCTGATTTGGTTGGATTGGCTGCGAAGCCGGGCCGACCGCGTGGCGATTACGCAGTTGAAACTATTCCTGCCCCCGGCCGCGATCAATGTGATTGCGCATCGCGCCGCCTACTTGAACCACCAGGCTCTGAACATTGAGATATTCGAGTGGACCGCCAACCAGGCATCTCCCGCCCCGGTGGACCTCGCGGACTTCGGGAATATCGAAACGCGCCTTGCCCCGCGCCGCCAGGCTGAGTTGCTGATGGCCCATCACGAAAGCCTCCTCCGCGATCTGCTGGGCGACCTCTCCGGGGACGTCGATGTCGTTCCCGACTCCCCGGGGACTTCCCTTTCGCTGCGCATCGCTGGATTGGAAGTGGCTCGCGTCGATGGCCAACTCGCGCCGCGCGTCTATTTCGGCCTGGAGGGCAGCTTTCACCGCCTGGACGAATCTCGACGCAGCGACTTCCGTGATTTCCTCATCCAAGTCCGCCGGGTCCGCCGTGCTGGCAGCCCTGATCCTCGCCAGGAATTCTACCGGCTGCAATCGGAACGCTGGCTCGAGAGCCTGCTCCTCAAAGACATCACCCGCCTTGATCCCGCCCTGTCACCCGAGCCTGTTTACCCCCAGGTTCCGGCATTCTCGGGAACAGATCGCGGCGTGATCGATATCCTCGCCACCACAAAGAGACGGCGGCTGGCGGTGGTCGAGCTGAAGGTCCAGGAGGAGATCAACCTGCCCCTTCAGGGGCTGGATTACTGGTTGCGCGTCAAGTGGCTGCAGGACCGAAACCAGTTTCAGGAATTCGGATACTTCCAGGGTTGCACGCTTTCACCAGAGGCCCCTTTGCTCTATCTGGTTTCACCCGCCTTTCGCTTCCATTCTACGACCCCGCGAATCCTGCGCTACCTCGACCGGCGGATTGAAGTGATCATGGTGGGACTAAACGATTCCTGGCGCAAGGAAATCAAGGTCCTTTTTCGCCGGGAAGTTCCAGGCCTAGGATTTCCTTGATGGTTAGTGAGTGGTGCAACCGACTGCTGACGTGCCGAGGGTTCTACTCAGGCCATGGATCCGGAAGACTACCAGTAACCCTCCCTTAACTTTCACTTAACTTTCCGCTTGGCGTAACCCGGAGAATCTGGTATAGGAATTGGCGGCGCTCGCCGTGGTTTGACTGCAGAGGACACCTCTATGCGGCTAAGGTTTTGGGGAGTCCGGGGGTCAACACCCACCCCACAACCCGAGAACTTAAGGTATGGCGGAAATACGCCCTGCCTGGAATTCCGCTCAGATGCTGGCGCTCTGCTCATCGTCGATTGTGGCAGTGGAATGAGAATGTTGGGTAGGGCGCTGATGAAAGAGTTCGGAAATCGTCCCATCCATGCACATATCCTGATCAGCCATTTTCATTGGGATCACATCCAGGGATTGCCCTTCTTCTCCCCACTCTATCAGGAGGGCAATGAGTTTCACATGCATTCATTCCACCCGCAGGAAGCCTCACTAGAGCTGACCCTGGGAGGCCAGATGAGCAACCCTTACTTCCCGGTCGACATGAACGCCATGCGGGCGAAACGCCTCTACTCGGAGATCGGTCAGGGCGTGTTTGAGTTCAATGATTTTCGTGTTCGGGTCGGCCGGATCCATCACCCGCAGGGTTGCCTGTGTTTCCGCATCGAGAACGATGGAAAAACGGTCGTCTATGCCACCGACAACGAGCCCGGGGACCCGCAGAGTGACCGGACCATCCGGGAGCTCAGCCGCGGCGCCGACATCTTGATTTACGATTCACAGTATACGCGCGCCGAGATCGAGAAAGAAAAGAAAGGCTGGGGTCACAGCACCTGGGAAGAGGGAGTGATGGTGTGCCAGGAAAGCGGAGTCAAACAACTGATTCTCTTTCACCACGACCCGGACAGCGACGACCAAACCGTCGATCAACTGCAGGAGCGCGCCCGGGCTCGTTTCCCCAACTCCCACGCCGCCTTTGAAGGAATGGACATCCTGCTTTAGGTGTTTGCACCGCCGACACCCTATAGCGCCTCTCCTGTCGCGCCGTGCGGGAGGGCCGGGCATGCGGTGGCGCCGACACGGCAAGGTCCCGGCGGCAGGCGCACTGCAATGCCCTCCTTGCCGGATGCTCCTCAGAACAGTCGATCCGAATCGAGCAACAAAGTCACCGGCCCGTCGTTGACAAGTTCCACTTCCATCATGGCCCGGAATCGTCCCGTCTCGGTCCGTATTCCGAGGCCCCGCAGGGATTCCACAAACCTCTCGTAGAGGAGGAGCGCTCTATCCGGGGATGCGGCCTGATCGTAACTCGGGCGCCTTCCCTTTCTGCAATCGCCAAAGAGTGTGAACTGCGATACGCACAGGACCTCTCCTTCGGTCTGGAGTAGGGAGCGATTCATTTTTCCCTGGTTGTCATCAAAAATCCGCAGATTCGCAATCTTCTCCGCTAAGGCATCCCCACTCGCGGGCGTGTCGCTCTTTCCGACCCCGACAAGCACCACGAGCCCCGCTCCGATCCGTCCCACGACCTGTTCTTCCACTCGAACTTCCGCCCGCCTGACTCGCTGTACAACCGCTCGCATCGCAGGGAATGCCCTCCTGTGCTCCGCAATAATTCCGATCCGTAAAGGTCGTCCGCCACACTGAGTGGCTCTTAACAGTGTTAAGAGCGCACTCCTAAGTTTTCTAAAACCGCGTGCGATGCAATTCTGGCGAGGGACAGGGATTCGGCGCTGGCCTGGTTAACCTCCCCCACCTGGGCTAGTGCTGCGGGGCATCGTTCTGCCGCCCGTGGAGGCGGCCCGGCCAGCCGCCTGCACCGGATGGAGCTTCGGGAAGCCCTAGAACGCCAGCTTCAAGCCAAATTGCAGTATACGCGGGCTTCCCGCCGAGGTGATGCGCCCGAACACTTCCGGGCCATCGGAAGTATTATTGTCCGGCAGACCGAAGTTCACGTTGTTAAAGAAGTTGAAAAACTCAGCGCGGAACTGCACAGACAGCTTTTCGCTGACCTTCGTGTTCTTGATGGCCGCCACATCGGCGTTGAAGGAGCGCGGACCGCGCAGGATGTTCTTGCCGGAATTGCCAAAGGTCCCAACGGCGTTGGGCTGGAAGAAGCTGGTGTCAAACCACTGCGTGATCATGTCGTTGTGCGATTTTCCGTAAGCCACGCTGGGTGCGCCGGACTTGGCAAAATCGGCGCGGTCACGGAAAACGGCGCTGTAGGAATTGTCGTCACCGGGGTCGCGCACCGTGAAGGGGAATCCACTGCGCCAATAAGTGAGCGAGGTCAGTTCCCAGCCGTTGGCGAGAACGCCGCCGATGCTGTGCCAGTGTGTTTGAGGCAGTTGCCAGACGCTTGAGAACTTGAAGCTGTGGTGAATGTCATCGTCGGAAAGGCCGTAATCGAAGTGCCGGTTGAAGGGATCGGACCAGCCGTAATCATCAATGCCTTTCCCCCAAGTATAGTTGGAGATGAGCGAAACGCCATAGCTCAGGCGCTTTTCCACCGACAGCTGCAGAGCCTCGTAGTGCGAGTTGTTGGATGACGAGATATAGCCCACCGTTGCGAATTGAGAGTAGAGCCGGCGGTCCTGGGTGTTTTGGAAATCGTGCGTAGACAGTGGATTGCCCTCCGCATCATTGCCAGGCACATAACGCGCGGGGTTGAGCTCGCGCAGAGGTTTCTGGTCGCTGGTACCGTAAAGATACGTCCCCTTGTTACCGACGTAGCCTGCGCGTGCCACCCAGTTGTTGCCGAACTGCCGCTCGAGAGTCAGGTTCCAGGCATAGATGGTCGTCACGTGGTAGTCGCGCTGAAAGACGGCGTAAATAGCGCCGGGCAAGGTAAAAGTGGAGTCTGGCCCGGGAATGCGAGGCGCGTATTGCGCTGGGAAAGGATCGGGCACACCGGCGCTCCCGTAAGGATCCTGGAAGTCCACATTGGTGAAGACGAATTGCGGCGAAAACGGCGCCGCGTCCACGAAAGTGTTGTAGCCGACGGTCTCAGGCGCAGCATAGTAGACGCCCACACCGCCTCGCAGACTGGTTTTCCCATCGGGTGTCAGGCGCGAGGCAAACCCCAGGCGGGGCGCGAAATTGCCGAGATTGCTCTCAGAGCCGGGGCGCGGGCAACCGGCATCGTGCTGGTCACCGCCGAAGGTCATACCCAGAGGCGCGTTGGGGAACCGCGTGGATTGAACCCCCGGCTGGAAGCACACCACGCGACCTTTCTCCTCAAGATAAGGGAAGTAAGGATCCCAACGGAGGCCCATATTGAGTGTCAGCCGGGGGCTCATGCGGTAGTTGTCCTGGACATACACGCCGAGTTTGGTGCCGTGCAGGTCCTTGAATTCGCCACCCCCCTGTTGGAAAAAGGAAAGTCTTCCGAGAAGAAAGTCCACCATGTTGTCGCCGGAATAACTTCCACCAAACTCCGTCGAGGGAGACTGCAGAAAAGAATTGCGCAAGTGGTTCTTCAACCGAACCAGTTCGCCACCCATATGGATCTCATGCGTCCCCCGGCTGAGCGTGACGTTTTCGCGGAAAGTGTAATCACCCCGGTCGAAATCCCCGTTGTGATTGGTGGAGACCACGAAATACCCGTCCACGCTCATGTATATTTCGGGTGGAGTCTGCGAGGCGACTTTCATCCCGGCGTCGGGAAACCCGAAGGTTGCCCCCGAAAGAGAACCACCGGTCTCGAGCGACCAGCCGAACCAGGTATTAAAGAGCAAGGCCGGAGAGTAAGAATACGAATGGTTGAGGGAGAAATTCTGCACGCGGACGTGATTACCGCTGCCATCCGAGGCCAGCACGTTGATCTTGTTAAACTGCGGTGGCTGGTCGAAAAGTGTGTAGAAGTAGCGGCCGCTCAGTTGATTCTTGCCGCGGTTGTAGTCAACCTTTCCCATGAACTCGTCTTCGTTCTGGACGGCGCGCGGTCCGACGTAGGTCAGTTCATGGCCTGGACCGTTCGGAGTGGGGATGTTCTGCAGAAAATAATTGGACACAGGGCTGAAACTTGTGGTGGGAATCTGATTGTTCAGGAAAGGCGCGCCTGTGACCGGATCCACAAGCTGGGTTCCTCCCTCGCTCGTGCACAAGCTGGTGTCACCAAAACCGCCCGGGCAAAAATCCGAGAGGTTGCCAGCGCGCTCGGTAGCGCTGGGCACAAAGGCCACATTGCCTTCGGGGGCGGTGCGGGTTCGGGTGCCCTGGTAGGTCCCGAAAAAGAACAGCTTGTCCTTACGAATTGGCCCGCCGAGGCTGGCGCCGAATTGGTTGCGCTTGAGTGAGTCATGTTCCGGGGCAAAGAAGTTGCGCGCGTTGAGTGAGCCGTTGCGAAGGAATTCAAACGCCGACCCGTGCAGGCGATTCGTGCCTGACTTAGTGATGATGTTGATCGCGCCGGCGGCGGCGTTGCCATATTCGGCGGAAAGATTATCAGACTCGAGATTGAATTCCTGGATGGCGTCCGGATTGGGGAAGGGCAGGTTGGTGTTGATATAGGAATCGTTGTGCCCTGCGCCGTCGAGTTGATAGTTCACGGCGTTGGGGCCGATACCATTCACATTGGCGCGCTGCTCACCGGGGTGGACGCCGCCTTCGCAGTTGACGTCGCAATACGTGCCGAAGCTGGTGACATTCACGGTGCCGGGGGCAAGGAAAACCAGCGACTGGGCGCGGCGGCCGTCGAGCGGCAAGTCCAGGATGCGCTTCTGGTCAATCAGTTGGCCGACCGTGGCTTCGCGCGTCGTGACCAGTTCAGCCGCGGCAGAAACCGTGATCTGCTCCGCCGCCTTGCCCACCCGCAGCGTCACACTTACGCTGGCGGCCTGATTGAGCGTCAACGTGATGCCTTCCTGCACATAAGTCGAGAATCCGGCTTTCTCGACGGTGAGGGTGTAGTTCCCAACCGTCAAGCCCGGGAAAACGAAGGAACCGTCTGTGGCCGTCGCAATCGTCTTGGTCATGCCTGTGTCAATGCTGCGGACGGTCACCTTGGCGTCCGGGACCGAGGCGCCGGATTGGTCAACTACTGTCCCCCCGAGACTGGCCGTTGTGTACTGGCCGAACGCGGGGACTCTCGCGGCGATGCAGATCGCAAGAGAAGCCAGCAACAAAAGTTGCGATGCGGAAATGGGATGTGACCGGCGAACCATAAAGTCCTCCTCTGACATGAGCTGACCCGCCTTGACCTGAGCCAACGCCCAAAAACGGACCGTCTTCATCGCCTTGCCGCCAATCTACGCCCTGCAGGGATGAGCCAGGTAATGCTCCCTACGTTCTTTAGCTCAACAAGGTGCTATTACCCGTGCCCCGACCATTTGTCAAGTCTATATTCACGCCATATTCACGCCAGCAGAATCTTGAAGCGGATGAGCTGCGGTCGTCATCGCCAGGCGGTCGCGCCGCGCTCCCCAACCCCGCGCAGGTCGCTAACCTCAAAGCCCCAGCCCTGCGCTTGGCGAAATCGGCGGGCGGGCTTTACCCGTCATTGACTTGTTTGCGAACGCAACCTAAGATGGCAATTGCGGCCAGGCGCCCGCAATTTCCCCAATCCGTCTAATGGCCTCCCGGCGTTGTTGCCGGCGGCAGAGGGGTGGCTGATTGTCCGCCAGGTTTGTCAGCGAAATGCCCAACGCCGCGAGCCGACGCCGGAGGAGCCTTTGGGCGCCGCACGCCGCAGTGCTTCCAAGGAGAGAATCCATGAAACTCAGCAGGCGAACCATGCTTCAACAAGGTACCGGATTAGTTGGCGCGGCGCTTCTCAGCGGGCCCGCGGGCGCTGCCGGCCGGGCCTCCACCAAGACTTCTGCTCCACCTCGCCACCGTTTGGGTGTTTCGACATACTCCTACTGGCATTTCGAAGGCCAGAAATATCCGATCGACAAAGTCATTGACCATGCGGCCCGCTTGGGCTTCGACGGCGTCGAAATTCTCCATGTCCAATTGCCCGATGAGTCGTCGGCCACGCTTAACGGCTACAAGCGCCAAGCCCTGGCGAATTCCCTCGACCTCATCAGCCTGACCATCCATCAGGACTTCGTTTCGCCCGACCCCGCGGAGCGGCAGAAGAACATTGATCACACCAAACACTGCATCGACCTGGCCTATGAGCTCGGGACTCCTGCCATCCGGCTCAACTCCGGGCGTTGGAAGACCATTAAATCCTTCGACGACTTGATGAAGGCCGGCGGGAAGGAACCCGTCCTGCCGGGCTACACAGAGGACGACGGCTTCAAATGGTGCATCGACTCGATTCAGGAGTGCATTCCCGCGGCGGAAAAGGCCGGCATCGTGCTGGCGATGGAAAACCACTGGGGCCTGTCCGCCACCGTCGAGGGAGTGATGCGCATTGTCAGCGGCGTCAACTCACCCTGGTTTGGCCTCACGCTCGACATTGGCAACCTCATGGGCGATCCTTACCCGCAGATCGAAAAGCTGGCGCAACACGCGGTCCTGGTCCACTTCAAAACCTATTTCGGCGGCGGCGTGTGGTACACACATGAAATCGATTACAAGCGCGTCGCGGGCATTCTGCGCAAAGCCAATTACAACGGTTACGTGGACCTGGAAATGGAAGGCAAGGAAGACGCCGAGACCGCAGTTCCGAAGAGTTTGGAAGTGATGCGGAAGGCGTTCGCCTGAGCGCGGACGGGGGGTTCTACGCTTGGTCCGGAATCCCCAGGAAGCCGCGGATCTCGCTTTCCAGGGAGGGAATTGTTATCACGCAGTTGCCGCCGTAGATACTCGTCTTCCCATCGAAGTTAAAGAAGCGTGCGCCGGCTTCCTCGGCAAGTATCTTGAGCGGCGCCAGGTCCCAGGCTTTCGCCTCGAGCTCAATCCACGCGTCGGCGCGGCCGGAGACCACGCTCATCGCGTCCATGCAACCGCCCATGCTGCGCACGGCCCAAAACTTCGACATCCAGGGAATCAGGCGGCCGGCGAATTCGAGCCCGGCGACGCGGGTAAATGAGGTCAGGCAGAGCAGCGCCTGGTCCATCGTCTTCGCCTGGGCGGCATGGATGCGCCTGCCATTACGAAACGTGCCCATGCCCGCGGCCGCGGAATAGAGCTCTCCCAGCGGCGCCAGGTAACATGCGCCCACCACGACTTCGCCCTCGGCCTCGAGCGCCACGAGGACGCTCCAGGTGGGAATGCCACGCACGAAATCGCGCGTGCCATCGATCGGGTCGATAATCCAGCGGCGGCCGCTGCGGGATTCGCGCGCCGCACCCTCCTCGCCCAGGATCCCGTCCTGGGGAAACGCCTCCTCGAGCAGGCTCGAGATCAGTTGCTCGTTGGCGCGGTCCGCGGTGGTCACAGGTGAGGCGTCGGGCTTCGTTTCCGCCTCGAAGCCGCGCGCCTGGTTTTCGAGCGCCAGCCGGCCGGCCTGTTCGGCGACGCGCCGCACGACTTCCAGTTCCTTTTCATATCGCATAGGTTGGGTTCCCGGTATCACTGAGGGTAACGCGGGGCGGTTCCCGGCAGGCTGTTGAACAAGAGCATCTGTCCTGCAGGCCCTTCGCCTACGCTGTCATTCTGAGCCCGCATTTTGGGCGAAGAACCCCCGCAGTTACTGTGTTCGCCAACCTCCCGCGAACTGCCGGGGTCCTTCGCTTCGCTCAGGATGACAGGGCCGCGAGGCTCTTTCAGCAGCCTCCTGAACCGCCACTGCTCCCGCGTGGCCACTGGTCAGAACGCCAGGTAGACGGGGTTTTCGAGAGTCTGTTTGAGAGTCTCCAAGAACTTCGCGCCCGTGGCGCCATCCACCACACGGTGGTCACAGGAGAGCGTCATTCGGCAGCGCAGGCCGACTTCCACGCGGCCCTCCCTGACGATCGGTTTCTCCGCCACGGCGCCCACGGCCAGGATGGCGCCCTCCGGAGGGTTGATCACCGCGGAGAATTCCTCGATCCCCATCATGCCCAGATTCGAGACGGAGAATGTGGAACCCGCGAACTCTTCGGGCGCGAGCTTGCGGGTGCGGGCGCGGGCGGCGAGGTCCTTCGCCTCGCGGGAGATTTCCTGCAGGCTCTTCGCATCGGCATTGCGGATGACGGGCGTGATGAGCCCGCCCCCCTCGGTGGCCACGGCCATGCCCAGGTGCACGCGATTGTGGAAGCGTATGGACTCACCCTGAAACGAAGCGTTCACCTGGGGATGCCGCCGCAACGTGGAGGCGCAGGCTTTCAGAATGATGTCGTTGTAGCTCAGCTTCAGCTCGGGGTCGAGCAGGTTCGCCGACTCACGCAACTCCTTGGCGCGTTTCATGTCGACTTCAATGGTGAGATAGAAGTGCGGCACCGGAGCCTTGCTTTGCACCAGGCGTGTCGCGATGGTTTTGCGCATCGCGCTGAGCGGCTCGTCGAAAAACTCTGGACCCGTCAGGGACGGCGCAGGTCTCGGCGGGAGGGGAGCGGGCGCGCGGACCGTGGAAGGAACGGAGGCAGCGGGGTGCGCCACGCGGGCCTGCGAAGCCAGCGCCGCACTGCGCTCGACGTCCTGGCGGATGATTCTCCCACTCGGGCCCGTTCCGGCAATATTGGCGAGCTCGAGGCCCATCTCCGTCGCCATCCGTCTCGCCAGGGGTGAGGCCAGCACGCGGCCGCCAGCTTCGGGAGGGGGCACAGTCGCAAGGGTTCCTCCCACGGCGGGGACAGGCATGGGACTGGTCGCAGGCGGAGTCGCGGTCCCCTTTTCTGCGAGGGTGCCGGCCGCAGCGGGTGCGGGCGCGGGTTTGCCGTCGCCGGGCATTAGCGAGGTAAGATCCTCGTCGGGTTTGCCGATGAGGGCGAGCAACTCTCCCACAGGCACGACCTTGCCGGCCCCCACCAGGATTTTGCGGAGCACACCGCCGCCCAGCGCCTCCACTTCCATGTCCACCTTATCGGTTTCGATCTCGACGACGGCCTCTCCGGTGGATACCGCGTCACCTTCCTGCTTGAGCCATTTCAGGACCTTGCCTTCCGTCATCGTATCGCTGCCTTTGGGCATCATTACCTTAACGGCCATGGATGTTCCTCGTTTTGTAGGTACGGAAGGCTAGGAGTCAGAAGTCAGGAGTGAGAAGTCAGAAGTCGGAACAAATGCGCCTTTCTCCTGACTTCTGGCTCCTAACTTCTGACTCCTAGCTCCTGGCTCCTGACTTCTATGCTTTCTTAAGCGTGGCCCCCAGCCCCGACTCCTTGGCGGTAGAGCACGCGGTAGACGGCATCCTTCACGCCCTGCTTATTGGGCAGCGCCAGGTGTTCCAGGTTCTTCGCGTAAGGCATGGGGACGTCGGCGCCGGTTACCCGCAGAATGGGGGCATCGAGGTAATCGAACGCGGCGCGCTGGATCACATCCACGAACTGTGCGCCCACGCCGCAATACGCCCAGCCTTCCTCGGCGATCACCACACGGTTCGTTTTCTTCACAGAGGTCACGAGGGTTTCGATATCGAGCGGGCGGAGCGTGCGCGGGTCCACGACCTCGACCTCGATGCCTTCCTTGGCCAAATCCGCCGCGGCGTCGAGCGCCACCGGCAGCATCTTCGAGTGCGCAATCACGGTCACGTCGCGGCCGGGCCGCTTGATGTCGGCCACGCCGAGGGGAACCAGGTGCTCTCCGTCCGGCACTTCACCGCGCGTCCCGTAGAGCACTTCTGACTCGATGAAAATCACCGGATTATTGTCGCGAATGGAAGTCTTGAGCAATCCCTTGGCGTCGGCAGGCGTCGCGGGGGCGACCACTTTCAAGCCCGGAACGTGGCAGAACCAGGCTTCCAGCGCCTGCGAGTGCTGCGCGCCGAGCTGGTGCCCGGCGCCGCCCGGCCCGCGCACCACCAGGGGGATGGGAAACTGCCCGCCTGACATGTAGAGCATCTTCGCGGCACTGTTCACAATCTGGTCAAGCGCCAACATCGAGAAATTGAAGGTCATCATCTCCACGATGGGCCGCACTCCCACCATCGCCGCCCCCACCCCGAGCCCCGTAAAGCCCAGCTCCGTGATGGGCGTGTCGAGCACCCGCATGGGCCCAAACTCATCGAGCAGTCCTTTGCTGACCTTGTAGGCGCCTTGATAGAAGCCCACCTCTTCGCCCATCAGCACGATGGTTTCGTCGCGATGCATTTCTTCGCGCATCGCCTGGTTCAGGGCTTCCCGGTAAGTCATGATGGCCATAGAACGCTCCAAAACGGATGGGAAATCTGGGAGGTTGCGAAAAGAACCTCCCGCCATGTCATTCTGAGCCCTTCGCTGTCATTCTGAGCGCATTCGCTGTCATCCTGAGCGGAGCGAAGGACCTCGGCAGTTGGTTCGCGCTCGCAGAGAAGTAAACTGCGGGGGTTCTTCGCTCGCTGCGCTCGCTCAGAATGACATGCTTCGAACGTTTTCCCGCAAACTGCATGCAGTGCCAAGCCTCAGCCCGGCACGCTGCCGCCCCTGCCCTGCGGGATAGACGCTCCCGCTAACCTATTCCGCGTACACGTCCGTCGAAAGTTCCTTGAGGTCAGGCTCAGGGCTCCGCTCCGCGAAGGCCACCGCCTCCTCGATCGTGTCGCGAACCTTCTGCTCGAGTTCGTCGAGGTATTCCTGGTTGACGAGTCCAATTGCTTCCAGTGCGGCAGTGTACTGCTTGATGGGGTCGTGCCGCCGCTGCTCCTCCACTTCCGACTTGGTACGGTAGTGGCCGTGCGCTGGGTCGGACATGGAATGGCCCATGAAGCGGTAGGTGCGCGCTTCGATGAGCGTGGGAGCGTTGTTCTGGCGCGCGCGAGCCACAGCTTCCTTCAGAGTTTCGCGGACCGCGAGGACGTCCATGCCGTCCACCCAGGTGCGCGCCATGTTGTATGCGCAAGCCTTCTGCGAGAGGTCGTAGAGCGAGGAGGCCCGTTCCACGGGTGTCCCCATGCCGAAACGGTTGTTCTCGCAGATGAAGACCACGGGAAGCTTCCAAAGCGCGGCCAAGTTCAATGACTCATGGAAGGAGCCGATGTTCACTGCCGCCTCCCCGAAGAAGCACAGGGTGACGCGCGGTTGCTGAAGATACTTGGAGGCAAATGCCGTGCCCGCGGCCAGGGGGATCTGCCCCCCCACAATGGCATGCCCGCCCAGGAATCCGTGCCGCTTGTCAAAGAGGTGCATCGACCCGCCCTTGCCCTTGGAGACTCCGCTTTGCTTGCCGCAGAGTTCCGCCATCACTTCGCCGGGGTCCAGGCCGCGCACCAAGGCGTGGCCGTGCTCGCGATAGGAAGTGAAGATGTAATCGTCGGCCTGGATCGTGGAGAGGGCGCCCACGGCCACCGCTTCCTGCCCGATGTACAGGTGGCAGAAGCCCCCGATCTTCCCCAGCGTGTAGAGTTCTGCGGATTTCTCTTCGAATCGACGAACCAGGAGCATCTGCTCCAGCATGGTTTTGAGCAGCGCAGGATCCTCATGCCGCGCCCGCTCCTCCATGGTTCCTGCCGCAGGGGAGCCCGTCCCGCACATCAAATCAGCAAGGTTAGCCGTGTTCGCGGTGGCGTTGGACGATTTCATCACTGCCCTCCTGATCTCTTCCCCAAAGACTGGTTGTGAAAAGTAGTCGCCCGCGGCGAACAGGCGCAGCCCTAACCCCGATAACTGCGCGCGTTTATCACTCCAATCTTAGTCAGTTTTTCGCATGAGGGGAATAGTAAAGATGGGTGGGACCGGGGGAGGGACCAATACCGACTATACAGGTTGCGGAAAAACGTTCCGATGCTGTCATCCTGAGCCCTTCGCTGTCATTCTAGCCCTTCGCTGTCATCCTGAGCATTGACAGCCTTTCGGCTGCCCATGATGGGCAGAAGCTCGATGAGGTGACTCCATCACCCAAACTGTCATCCTGAGCAGCAGCGAAGGATCTGCATGGGTTTTCAGTAACAAAGACAAATGCAGATCCTTCGTCCCGAAAGAACCGGGACTCAGGATGACAGTGCCAGCGATGGTGAATCGAAATGACTTGCGTGTCGAGTTTCTGCAGAGCGAAGCGAAGGACCTCTGTATTTGCTTGAAAATCCAAATGCAGGGGTCCGTCGCTTCGCTCAGGATGACAGCTTTGGCGGTTTTTCCGGAACCTGTAAAGCTCCGACCCCCTGCCCAACTCCCTCAACCGCAGCTTTTCAGATTAGGACCCTCCCCCCCCGGCGGTTGCATTGTCTCCGGGCTCGTGTTAGCTTGACAATATCGAACAGGGCATTGCGTTCAAGTTCCAAGCAAGGAGATGGGCCATGGCGTCGCGGCGCTCTTCCTTTGGCGCGGGAATCATCTGCGGGACGATGCTCCTCGCGGCGATAGTCGCCTCTGCCTGGCCGAGTTATGGCCAGGAAGGCGTCACTCTGAGGGGTGAGGTTCGGACCAAAGAGGGGCAGGTGATTCCCTTTGGCGTGACGGTCAGTCTCGAAACGGGTGAAGGCATGCCCGCGGGGAGCCGTATGGCGGATTCGGCCGGGAACTTCGAGTTTCTTGGCCTACCCGCCGGGACTTACCACCTGACCGTGACGGTGGAAAAGTTCCAAACCCACGAGCAAACCCTGGACCTCACCTTCCGCGGGACCGTCTACCAAGTCAAGGTATTCCTAACTCCCGCCGATAAACCCCAGGCTAGCACCGCCGCCCTGCCCGCGATGACGGATGAGGCGGCTCCCAAACTCGCCCGCAAGGAATTTGAGAAAGGGGACCGCGGCCTGCAGGAGAAAAAGCTGCCGGAAGCTCGGCAACACCTGGAAAAGGCTGTTGCGGAATACCCGTGTTACGCGCGCGCCGAGGCCGCTCTCGCACAAGTTGATCTTGCCGAGCGAAAACTGGATGAAGCGGAGACCCGGTTCCAGAAAGCCATCCAATGCGACGGAACCTTCCTGGATTCCTTCTCCGAACTGGCGCAGCTCTACATCGTGGAAAAGAAATTTCCTGAGAGCGAGGCGGTTCTCCGCCAGGGACTGCGGCTTTCACCCAGCGCCTGGCTTTTCCACTATCAGCTCGGGACTGTCCATTGGGGAATGGGAAAGTACCAGGAGGCTGAGCAGGACTATCTTGCCGCGCGGTCACTCCAGGCCGACATGCCGGCCGAGTTTCATGTCAAGCTCGCCAACGTTTACCTCAAGACGCGCGAATACAGCAAGGCGCTGGCGGAAATGGATGCGTATTTGCACCTCGACCCGAATGGGGGCTACGCCCGCAGTGCCCGGAAGATGGCAGAGATGATGCGCAAAGATGGGGTAACCGAACCCGCCGTGCCCCAGGCGGGCCCGCCTGCCAGCACCAAACCTTGAGAGAGACGGTGTGGAAACCTCCCTGCCCGGGCGGGTGTGCGCCGCGTCGGCTTAACAAGCCTCGGAAAAGCGCTTCATGGCTGTCATTCTGAGCCCTTCGCTGTCATCCTGAGCGTAGCGAAGGATCTCGCTCTGCCGGCTCAGGGTAAACTTCGCGAAGAATCTCGCCCTGCGCATTTTCATGAACATACGAGATTCTTCGTCGCCTGCGGCTCCTCAGAATGACAGCGCCGACGGGTTTTCCCGCAGCCTTTCAAGCCAGGCTGAGCAGCGCGCGGCGGACGAGGGCGCGAGTGAGGGGTATCTTGTAGCTGTTGTCCGCGAGCGGCACGTTGTTTTCAACCACCAAGTCCGCGACCTGGCGGGCCAGCGGCTCATCCAGCTTCGCGCCCAGCAGCGCCTTATCGGCCTGGGGGGCATGCCAAGGGGCGGGCGCCACACCGGAGAGCGCTATACGCGCGTGGGCCACTTTGCCGTTCTTAAAGCTCAGCACCGCCGCCACGCCTGCTAACGAGAAATCGAACGAAGGTTTCTCCTTGAACTTCACGTACGTGCTGCGCGTGCCTGGGCGCGGGGCGGGCAGGCGAACTTCCGCCAGGATTTCTCCCGGCGCCAAGGTCAGCCCAAACGCCAGTTTCTCGGCTGGCAGGCAATAGAGGGATTCCAGCGGCACGGTGCGCTCGCCCTGGGGCCCGGCCAGACGAACCGTGGCATCAAACGCGATAAGCGCCGGCGCCAGGTCCGAGGGGTGCGCGAAGAAGCACGGGCCTCCGCCCAGGATCGCGTGGTAGCGGCTCTCACCGACTTGCGCGAAGCACGTTGTCCCTTGTTTCTGCAGACAGACATAGTCCCGATGGCGGAAATACCAGCACCGGGGCCGCTGGCAAAGGTTGCCACCTACGGTACCCGCGTTGCGGATTTGCATGGAGCCCACGGACTTCGCGGCTTCTGCCACCGCACGGTATTTCGCCAGGACGATCGGGTTCTCGGCAAGGTCAGAGAGCGTCACGAGCGGGCCGAGGCTCAGCCCGTCAGCATTGTCCCGGAGGCTCGCGAGGCCCGGAACGGATTTCAGGTTTACCACTCGGGCCGGTGTGTCGATACGCTTCTTCAAGCGCCCGAGCAGGTCCATGCCTCCCGCCAGGAGTTCGACCCGCGCCGGGTCCGTGCCCAAAAGCTCGACGGCCTCCTCGAGGCTGGTGGGGTTATAAAGGAGAAACTGCTTCATTTCAGGCCTCCTTCTTTGCGGCGAGTGCGTCCAGGATGCGGTCCGGTGAAAGCGGTAGTTCGTAAACGCGAATTCCCAGTGCGTGGGCAACGGCGTTCGAAACCGCCGCCGCGGTGGGCACGGTGCAGGGTTCGCCAATGCCCTTGCCCCCCACATTGTTCGCGGGCGTGATGGGCTCCACGATCACCGTTTCGATTTCGGGCAGTTCCTCGGGGCCGATCATTTTGTAATCTTCCAGGTTGGGATTGATGACGCGCCCTTCAGTCTTGTCCATGGTGCGCCGCTCGAGCAGCGCGTAGCCGAGACCCATGATGACGCCGCCCTGGACCTGGCTTTCGAACGTGGTGCGATTGATGACGCGTCCGGCCTCGTGCACGGCGACTACCTTTACCACGCGCACCAGGCCCGTCTCGGTATCCACTTCGACTTCGGCGAATTGCACGCCCCAGAGCGGAAGGTCCCCGTAGGGAGCAACATTGGGGAGCCGCTCGCCGTGGCCAGAAACCGGGGCGCCCAGCTTGGCGGCGGCTTCCTTCCAGGTGAGCGCTTGACCCGGGCGGCCGCGGGCGGAAATCTTGCCGTCGTCACACACCAGGTCCTCGGGCTTTGCCCCCAGGGCCGGCGCGACCTTTTGGAAAAGCTGATGGCGGGCGGCAGCAGCCGCCAAACGGATGGCCGGCGCGATGGAAAGCGCCGTCACGCTGCCGCCGCTATCGGGCCCGATCAGCTCCAGGCTGGTGTCACCGATGCTGACCTTCACCGCTTCAAGCGGCACACCCAATTCTTCCGCCGTCACCATGGCGACCAGCGTCCGCGTGCCCACACCCAGATCCTGCACCGCCATGGCGGATTCCACGGAACCGTCGGGCGCGATCGTGACGCGGCTCGCAGCCGGTGGCCCGGCGCCGTTCCCCCACACCGCCGTGCCCATGCCCATACCGCGCCGGAGGGGCGAACCGGGTTTCGGCCCCAACTCCCCACGCCGGCTCCAACCGATCTTTTCCGCTCCCACCTGGTACATTTCCTCGAGCGCCAGGAGCGGCAAGTCGACGAAATTCTTGCGGCGCAGTTCGAGAGGATCCATCTTCAGTTCGAGCGCCAGCTCGTCCATCGCCGACTCGATGGCAAAGGAACCCTGCGGATAGCCCGGCGCCCGCATGGGCATGCCCATGCCCGCGTTCGTATACACATCGCTGTCCTCGAGCCTCAGGTTCGGACACTTGTAGACCGTCGCCATCATGCCCGTGACGGAAGCGTCGCGGCCCACTCCCGCGGTCCCGTAGGCACGGCAATGCAAGGCGGTCAGCCTGCCGTCTTTCTTGGCGCCCAGCTTAATCCACATGGTGGCGTTCGGGCGATTGCCTGCCGCCTGATTCTCCTCGTGGCGATCGTAGGCGAGCTTTACGGGCGCTCCGGCCCGGCGGGCCATGAGCGCGGCCAGTCCACCGTAGTTCTGCATTCCGAATTTGCTGCCGAACCCGCCGCCCATGTGCTGCGTGATGACACGAACATCCGCCTTATCCAGCTTGAAGGCCTTGGCGAGGTCTTCGCGGAAGCCGTTCACACCTTGCGTCGAGGCCCATACCGTCAGCTTCTTGCCTTCCCATTTCGCCACCGCCGCGTGGGGCTCTGCCGAGTTATGGAGCAGCACCGGGACGCGCAGAGTGCGCTCGATGATGACGTCCGCCTCTTTGAATCCCTTCTCGATGTCCCCGGCCGTTTGGGGATCACCCGGCACCACGTTGCTCGAGGCTTCCTTGTGAACGCGCGGTGCCTCAGGCCGGCGAGCTTCCTCATAATCGACCACGTGCGGCAGCCGCACGTACTTCACTTCGATCAGTTCGAGCGCGTCTTCGGCAATCGCTTCGGATTCCGCCGCCACCACCGCCACTTCTTCGCCTTCAGCAATCACCTCGCGGTCCTGGGGTTCGAGGGCCGGGCCGTCCGATACAACGTCCAGCAGGGCATTCGAGGCATCAAATCCGGATCCCTTGGCGATCAGCACGACCGCCTTCACACCCGGCAGCGCCGCGGCTCGCGAGGCGTCGATACTCTCCACGCGCGCGTGCGCATAGGGACTGCGCAAGACCTTGGCGTAAAGCAGGCCGGGCAGGTCCACGGGGGTGTAGTCGAGCGTGTACTTGGCTTGGCCCGTGACCTTCTCCGGACCCTCAATGCGCGGCACGCCTTTGCCTACGATCTTTAACTTGGCGTCCAGGTCCCAAACCGGAAGTTCACTCTCGGGGACTTCGATCTCGACCACCTGGGGGTTTTGCGACAGACCCACTTTGGCCTTGAGCTTTTTCTTTTTGATTTCCTTCTCCTGGGGCGACCTCGCGGCTTTTCCTGCTCGACCCGTTGGATACATCGTCGTACCTCCTGCGGAATCCCTGCTTCGCCTCTCGCGCGGAACCCGGTGGCTCGAACCCAAGGTCCCCGGCGGCCCGGGCTAACCCCTGGCCACGGCGCTCGCGGCCTTCAGAATGTTGGGCAGGGCGCCGCACCGGCAATAGTTGCCGGCTATCGCAGCTCTGATTTGCGCGGGCGTCGCGCGCGGGTGCTGGTCCAGCAGCGCTTTAAGTGACATGATCATCCCCGGAGTGCAAAAACCGCACTGCAGGGCGTCGTGCTCGACGAAGGCCTTCTGCAAGCGCGCCAGCAGCTTCCCTTGCGCGAGGCCTTCGATGGTGATGATCTTCTTCCCTTGAGCGTTGACCGCGAGAGTCATGCAGGAGCAGACGGCGCGCCCGTCCAGTAACACCGTGCACGCGCCACACTCGCCGTGGTCGCACGTGCGCTTGGTTCCGGTCAGGTTCAGCCGCTCGCGCAGCGCCTCCACCAGGGTGACACGTGGCTCCAGCTTCAGGACATGTACCTTGCCGTTCACGTCCAGCCTGACTTCGACTTGGCCAGGGCCCAGCGGCTGGTGCTTTGCCGCAGCGGCCTTGGCGCCGGGGGCAGGCTTCGCGAATAGGCACACCGCTGCAGCGCCGCTGGCCATACCCGCCGTCTTCAGGAATTTCCTTCTGGAGAGCTTCTGTTTCCCATTCTTGGTCTTCGACATGGCGGACTCCGAGGCTCCGTCTTGGGAATGTGAACCCTGCCTCGAGACGGACTTGCGAGGATTGGAGGCCGGGACAACTTGTCCCTTGTGTGAAAATCACGAAATGCAGAGTGGTACGCCCCTGACTCAGCACGCAATTTGCCAATAGTTCATGTGTGTAAGTTTCAGTGTGTGCGACGTTTTGTCCGAGAGTTGAGAACTGCGTGCGTTTCGGGTTGTAGCCCGTAATTGTGGTTTGTTGCTCTATCCGGATAACACGGTGCTGGACACGCGCGAGATAATTCCGCAAAATACTCCGGGGCCCGCAACCCGTAGCTCCAGTGGGCTCGCATTCCGGAGGCTGCACCTTGGGAAATCCTCAGACCCCGCCAAGGGAAACGATTCCCGTTGTTGAGTACGTGCAAAGCAGTTTCGTTCCGCTCTCCCATCTCGCGCATGATTGGGAATTCCACTCGGCGCTCACCTTGAGTCCATCTGAGGAGCGCACCATGGTGCGCGAGCCAGCCGAGGCCGTGCCGGCCGCCATTGCCCAGCGGCTGGGCAAGGTGCGCGTATTGGTAGTTCCTTACATCGCCTGCCTGGAAACCGGAGACGTCATCACCCGGCTGAAGCCCAAAGGCGAGGCGCATACGGCGGCGTGGGTCGAAGCGCCGGAGCGGATCAACCTGCTCCTTGCTTGCCGCGAGCTCGACGCCCACGATACCGGGTTTGAATTCCTGGGGAGCGTGGCGGAATTGCTCCAGGCCCGCCTGGCGGACGCGGAGCTCGCCGAATACAGCCGGCTGCTGGAAGAGGAAGTTCATCAGGGCGTGCGCGGCGAGATTGATGAAGAAGCCCTGCATGCGAAAAACGCTTACTTGGCCAGCCTCACGGGACGACGGCAGCGCGCCCACTTCGAGCGCTATCGCGATGTCTCCTTCGCGGGCACCGCCGCCGAGTACATCCACGGTTTATGGCACGACGTCCAGATTCGCATCGGCCCTGATCACCTTCCGGTAGCGCAACTGCGGCGGCGCATGAATCTGATGGCTAAGCTTTTCCCGCCTAACCCCGGCTACCGCGTCTTTGACGAGACGGTGGAGGCGACGGAATAATCATGTACTACCCCGTATTTGCCTGTGCCTGTGAAAGGCTAGGGGAAGAATGCACCCAGGGCGGAGGCGAGACGAGAAAGGGTGAAATCTGGTCGCATGTAAATAAATACCTCGATTCGATGAGTAATTTCCCTCAAAAGTGTCAGAGATTTCACGCAAATGGTTTCCTTGCAACCGACTACACGGCTATGAAAGACTGCTAACTTTTTCAATACTCGGCCTGTACAAATAATCTACAATTGCCTCCCGGTGGTATTTAGAATGCTTTGAGCGTCTTGGCCATGTTTCGGTCAGGGCTAGGTTCCAGTTAAGGAAGCTCCACCAATCTCATGGAGGTCATGATCGATGAAGTTCTTTCAGACATTTTTACTGATTGGCCTTGCCGGTCTCATCGCAGTCCCCTTCAGTGCAGGCAAACCCGAATACGGTAAAAAGGAGGGCAAGGCCTGCACCTTCTGCCATCCGCCCGGAAAATTCAAGGAACTTACGGACGCGGGCAAGTACTACAAGGAACACGACCACTCCTTGGAAGGGTATCAGGCGCCCGAAAGCAAATAGCCGGCCGCGAGGGCAAGGGACGGGTACCTGCCCTTGCGACCTCCCTCACCCACGAAAGACCAGCGCCGGGCTTGTGAACGGCCTTGCCGCTGGGGACCCTGGCGAACGGGCTCGGGAAGTCCTATACTTGCCGCCAGGTGACCACGGGGAAGGAAAGGACCCAAGTTTTGCCGGAACCCGCAAATCCCAAAGGCAACTACCCGGAAACCTGGTCCAGGCTCCGAGAAGACTTCTTGCGCGTCGCCCGCCCCGCCTTCTACCTCAGTCAGAATTTGATCAGTCGCACTGGCGTCGTTTTGACCACGACGGCCGGCATAACCCTGGTGATTGCTTTCGCATCGTTCATCCTGGGTTATCATCCCAACCCTTACGCGGGGATTCTGCTTTATCTGATCCTGCCGTCGATTTTTGTGGTCGGACTCGTATTGATTCCGCTTGGCATTCTCAGGGATTTTCGTAAGCAGCGGCAGCTCGGCACACTCCCTACGACCTATCCCCGCGTGGATTTCTCACAGCGCGGTGTGCGCAGCACGGTCATGTTCGTGGCTATCATGACAGCGATCAACGTTCCGATTTTCGCGATTGCCAGTTACAGCGGCACCGTTTACATGGAGTCCACGCAGTTTTGCGGCCAGACCTGTCATCAGGTAATGGAGCCGGAATACACCGCCTATCAGCGATCCCCGCACGCGCGCGTCGCCTGCGTGGAGTGTCACATCGGCCCGGGCGCACCCTGGTTTGTGCGCTCGAAGATTTCGGGCAGCTACCAGGTTCTGGCCGTGACCTTCAAGCTCTACCCGCGGCCGATTCCCACGCCCATTCACAATTTGCGCCCGGCGAGGGAGACCTGCGAGCAGTGCCACTGGCCCGAACGCTTTTCCGGCGACAAGCTGGTGATCAGGACGAAGTTTGCCGACGACGAAATGAACTCCCTCACCCGGTCGGTGCTCCTGGTTCATATCGGGGGGCGGAATCCGGACCGCAAGCTGGTAGGGATTCATGGCCGTCACCTGGGGTTGGTGGCCTACCTCGCCCCGGACAAGAAACGGCAGGAGATTCCCTGGGTAAGCTATCGAAACGAGGATGGAACCTTCACGGAGTTTGCCTCCACGGAAACTCCCCCCAAGGCAGACCTCCTGGCGCACGGTGAACGGCGCACCATGGATTGCATGGACTGCCACAACCGCCCCACCCACACCTTCGACATGCCGGAAGGGGCCGTAAATCGTGAAATGGCCGCGGGCCGCTTCAGCCCATCTCTCCCCTTTATCCATAAGGTGGCGATTGATCTTCTGAAGAAGAACTACCCCAGCCGGGCGGCGGCGCAGACTGAGTTACCGGAAGCGCTGCGGCAGTACTATCGGCAGAACCATTCCGCCATTTACAATTCGCAGCGCGCGGCGATCGAAGAGGCTGCCAAGGCGCTCTGGTATATTTACGAGGGCAACGTGTTCCCGGAAATGAACATCGCCTGGGGAAGCTATCCCAACAATCTCGGGCACAACGATTTTCCCGGGTGCTTCCGTTGCCACGATGGCAACCACAAATCCAAGGGCGGACAGGAAATCACGCAAGACTGCAATGCCTGCCATGCGCTCCTGGCGATGGATGAGCCCGACCCCAAGATTCTGCACGAACTCGCGGGAGGGAACTAATTCTCGCCGGCAGGGTGGAATAATCGGGCGATTGCATTTTGTTTCATTTTGGACCCCAAGCGGGTTAGAATTTGCTCAAGGAGGACTCCATGAGGTTACTTAAGGTACTGGTGGCTCTTGCTGTTATCACTGGCTCATTGCTGACTCTTGCTACCGCAAAGCCCGAGTATGCCAAGAAAGAGGGCAAGCCCTGCACTTTCTGCCACGTCAAAGCAGGTCAGAAAGACCTCAACGACACGGGGAAGTACTACAAAGACCACAACCATTCACTGGAGGGCTACAAGCCGGCTGAGAGCAAGTAGGCCTGATCGCTGGCTGACTGTTCCCAATTCGACCCCCTCACCCCCGGCCCCTCTCCCCCAAAGGGGCGAGGGGGACAGTAATTTGAATTCACTGCCCTCGCCCCCTTGGGGGAGAGGGTAGTGTTGATTTGATTTTCTTGCCCTCGCCCCCTTGGGGGAGAGGGTGGACCGCAACCGGCGTTTTCTTCAGCCGGGGCGGGCCGGGTGAGGGGGTCGCCCACGAACAAATTGCGAATTGATGTCCTGGAACCAATTAAGTGAACAGCATTGCTGCTAGGAGGGGCGCTTCCCATGCCCACGCCCGACGCGACCACGGACAAGGCCACCCAACCGACCCGCAGATGGGTGAACGTCCTTCTGGGGAGTGGCCTGGCCGCTTCCGTGGCCTCCTTTCTTTACCCGGCCATGCGCTACATCATCCCTCCTGCGGTGGCCGAATCCACCAGCCGGTCCGTGGTCGCCGCCAAGGCGGAAGAACTCAAGCGGAACACCGGGAAGATATTCAAGTTCGGCTCCAAACCCGCCCTGTTGGTGCGCACGTCTGACGGGACGTATCGCGCCCTCTCCGCCGTTTGCACGCACTTGAACTGCACGGTGCAATACCGCGAAGACCTCCATCAAATCTGGTGCGCTTGTCATAACGGGCTCTACGATTTGGAAGGAAGGAACGTGAGTGGCCCACCCCCTCGGCCGCTGGAGGTGTTTGAGGTTCACGTCCAGGGTGAGGACGTGGTGGTGACGCGGAGCGCCTGACGATGAGCAGTCTATACCGCCGCACTCTCGATTGGTTCGACGAACGCTTTGGCGCCGGCAGCGTGGAGGAGTTCCTCCGGCACAAAACGGTCCCCGTACATCGGCACACCCTTTGGTATTACTTCGGCGGGATGACCTTGTTCCTGTTCATTATCCAAGTACTCACCGGAATCCTGCTGTTGCTCTATTACCGCCCCACCCCGAACGACGCCTTCGAGAGCGTGCAGTACATGGTCACCCAGGTGCGCTTCGGCTGGCTGATCCGCTCCGTGCACAGTTGGTCGGCGAACCTCATGATCTTTGCGGCGTTCGTTCACATGTTCAGCGTGTATTTCCTGAAGGCCTATCGCAAACCGCGCGAACTCACCTGGGTCACCGGAATGCTGCTGCTCTTCGTGATCATGGGGTTTGGCTTCAGCGGCTACTTGCTTCCCTGGAACACGCTCGCCTTCTTCGCCACCAAGGTGGGGACGGAGATGGCCGGCTCGGTTCCCATCATCGGAAAGTGGCTGCTGATCTTTTTGCGCGGCGGCGAAGAAGTGACCGGCGCAACCCTGACTCGCTTCTTTGGTTTCCACGTGGCGGTTCTGCCCGGTCTGGCCACCATCCTGCTGGCTACACACCTTTTTTTGGTGCAAAGACTGGGGATGAGCGTGCCCCCGAGCGTTGAGCGAAAAATCGCCGAGGGTCGAGCCCCGGCTCGCTCCATGCCCTTCCTCCCCAATTTCCTGTTACGCGACATGATCGGCTGGTACTCGGCGCTGGGCATGCTGGGAGCGCTCGCCGCCATCTTCCCCTGGGAACTGGGAATGAAGGCCGATCCTTTCGTGCCGGCTCCGGCAGGTATCCGGCCGGAATGGTATTTCCTGTTCATGTTTCAGACGCTGAAATACCTTCCCTCGAAAGTCCTCTTTGTGGATGGTGAACTTTTGGGCATTTTCGGATTCTCCGCGGCGGCGCTGGTTTGGGTTGCCGTGCCGTTCCTCGACCGGCGCATCGGCTTCGGGCGAGTGACACGGTTCTTCACCGGCTTGGGAGTCTTTGCACTCGGCTACATGATCGTTCTTTCGTTGCTGGCTTTACGATAGCTATGAAAACTGCGCTTGCCACACTCCTGATCTTGATCGGCGCGCTGGGCGCGGCCGCGGCGGATTCCAGCTCCTGTATCGACTGCCACGCCGCGCTGGACGACGCCAGGTTGGCGAATCCTGCCAAACTCTTCGCTGGCGACATTCATCATCAGGCGGGATTGACGTGCGCGGACTGCCACGGCGGCGACCCCAAAGATGAATCCATGAGCGCCATGAGTCAGAGCAAGGGATTTCACGGCGTTCCCAAGAAAGGCCTCATCCCGGATTTCTGCGCCCGCTGTCATTCCGACATTGCTTACATGCACCGCTTCAATCCCAAAATGCGCGCTGACCAGTTGAGCCAATACCTCAGCAGCGTGCACGGCAAAAGGCTGCGCCAAGGCGATACCAAAGTCGCTGCTTGCGTGGACTGCCACGGGATTCACAATATCCTGGCTGTTTCCGATTCGCGTGCGCCGGTTTACCCCACCAACGTGGCCACCACTTGCGCGCGCTGCCACGCGGACGCCGCCTACATGAAGAACTACAAAATTCCCACCGATCAGGTGGCGCACTACCAGAAAAGCGTACATGCCCGAGTGCTCTCCGAAGGTGACACCTCTGCCCCCACCTGCACGACGTGCCATGGGAACCACGGCGCCACGCCCCCGGGCGTCAGCTCAGTCTCGAACGTCTGCGGAACTTGCCACGTCTTCTTTGCGCAACTCTTCCAGAAGAGCCCCCACCAGGCCGCCTTCGCAAAGATGGGACTGCCGGGTTGCGTGCAATGTCATTCCAACCATGAGATCGTGAAGCCCTCCGATGATTGGGTGGGAGTGGGAGTCAAGTCTGTCTGCGTCACCTGCCACGCGCCCGGAGATACCGGTTACCAGAACGCCCACGCCATGGCCGAGGATCTCGCGCTCCTGGACCACGCCATCGCACAAGCCGATGGCGTTCTGGAAACCGCGGAGCGCAAGGGGATGGAAGTCTCCGGCGCCAAACTTGACCTCGCCAGCGCCCACGAAGCCCTGGTCAAAGCGCGCGTCAATGTCCACACGTTTCGTGATGAGGAAGTCGGGAAGCTTTCAAAGCAAGGTCTCGAAATCGCTACCCGCTCGAACCAAGCAGGCATCGCGGCGCTGGCAGAATTGAACTTCCGCCGCAAAGGGTTGGGAATCTCCCTCATCACCATCCTCGTGGCCATCGCGGGACTCTACCTGAAAATCCGTCAAATCGAATCGGGGCAGAAGGGTTAGCCCCAATACTGTTTTGAGTTTACTACCCTCGCCCCCTTGGGGGAGAGGGTGGACCGCAACCGGCGCTTTCTCCAGCCGGGGCGGGACGGGTGAGGGGGTCCCCGCGAGGCTCCTCATCGTCAACAATATCGCGGGACAGATCGCTTGGACGATGCCTCAGTACACTTGGCACCTTACCTCGGCGGGTGAATCGCCAGGCGCAGAAGGTACCCGACAATTGAACCGGCCGGCTCACCAACCGTTTTTGCTTTATAAAGGCGATAGAGCGATTCCAGTATCAGATAGGCGGGACCGGCAAGCACGAGGATCGTGGCGCGGGAAAGTGCCGCGGTGAGCGAGAGCTGCAATACCCCAATGACCAGAAAGAAGCCGGCCGTCGTGGCGGTTGAGCCCGGACCGTCGTATTGATAGAGGAGTTGTAGGCGAAGCTGGTCCCGGCGGGGGTAGGTGCCCCAGAACAGCGCAAAGCTTTGCGCCAGGTCGAGGTGATGTGTGAAGTCTTCCGCCGCCTTTTGCCGATCCGGGGTGCGCGGAGTGGTGTACTCGCGACTCGGGACGCCGGCCTCCGGCTCGACCTTTTCCAATTCATAGATCCAGCGCCGGGCGAGGCCCTTGCCCTCCTGATGCCAACGAATCGGCCTGTAAACGGCGCCCTCAAAGCTCACTGGAGTCGTCCCTGCCAGATGGAGGTCGAAATACCTGGAGCGGACCCGTAGTGAACCCTCGGTCGGGCCGCGCTTCACCTCATCGTGCCTCATCAGGAGGTCAGCCTCGGTTTTCTCACTGGGGACCCTGGGCCGCGCTCGTGTGATTCCTTGCCATAGAAGATAAGGCGTCGTCAGCAAGGGCGTACCGTGCGGTTGGTGGGAAATGACGATCCACAAGAGCCGCACAAAGGATTCAAGTGCCAGGTAGATTACGCCGGTAATAAAGTGTACATCCTCCGAAGCACCTCGCAGCGCGAATGCCAGTGCCAACCCGAACAAAGCTGAGCCCGCAGAAATCCAGGCCATGCTGAGGCCCGTCTTCTTCTCCCATTGGCGCTGTATGGGATCCGGTGCGAACCCCGCGAGGGGGAACAGCCAGAGAATCAGGTAGCGGAGCCACTGCGTCCTCTTCCATTCCCGATGCGTGGCGTCCGCTTCCATCTGCGCCTTCAGCGTGTAGTTGACCAGGTGGCGAATGGCGTATTGCGGATCCCACGCCCGCAAGCCATAACGAAACTCGTAACCCTCTTCGACCGTCTCCTCCACGCGCATCAGTTCGTACACCTGATCGCTGTACTTGATGGCCGACCCGGGGTGCTCCGCACGCGCCAAGTCTCCGGGGGAATGCGGAACCCATCCCTCCTTGGGCAGGACTGCGTAAACCCACAGCTCAACCGGATCTCCGTCCGCGGCGGGGACAACGCGATCTGGATAGAAGTCAGGCAACGGCGTTGCCGCTCCCACGCGACCTCCGGGGCAGCGCCTAGCGCCACTCGGAGGTCATCTCCTGCGTTTGGCACAGGCGCACTCGCGCATCGACGGCGCGGAAGTCTCTGGCATCAGGGAAGACCAGCAGGGGGTTGATCTCAATTTCCGCCAGCTCCGGCAATTCCTCCACGAGTTGTGAGAACCTCTGCAATATTCCCGCGAGCGCCTGGAGATCCACGGGAGCTTCCCCGCGCACACCCTCCAGCAGGCGAAAGCCGCGAATCTGGCGGATCATTTCCTGCGCCTCGAGGTCCGTGAGTGGCGGCACGCGGAAGACCACGTCCTTGAAGGTTTCCACGTAAATGCCGCCCAGGCCGAACATCACGAGGGATCCGTACGTCGGGTCTTGCGTCATTCCCACGATGATTTCACGCCCGCCGCGCACATATTCCTGAACTTGGAACCGCAGATTTCCCGCCGCCCCTGCGGCTTGGCCTCGATACCGGGCAACGGACTCGGTCATCTTCTCCGCGGCTGCCAGCAGTTCCGCAGGACTGCGCAGATCGATGACTACGCCCCCGGCCTCCATCTTATGCACCAATTCCGGCGCTACAGCTTTGAGGACCACCGGGTAGCGAAGGCCTTCTGCCACGTGTTTGAGCTCTTCCAGGTTCGCCGCGGTTGTGGACTCAGCCACGGGAATTCCGTAATACGCGATCAGGCGCAGGCTTTCCTCCACCGACAGTTGGGCTCGCCCCTGGTGGTGGACCTCTTGGATGAGCTCTTCCGCCGCGCCGCGCCGCACCTCGAACCGCTGCAACTCTCCCACCGGCCGTTCGCGCCACACGCGATAGCGATCGAGCGCTGCGAGTGCGTTCACTGCCGACTCCGGAAAGATGTAAAGGGCCAAGTGGTTCGGATGATCCCGGTTCAGTTGCGTGAAGAATTCCTCGGGAGCCATCATGACTGCGACCACGGGCTTGAGATATTTATGCCGCAACTCTTCGAGTCCCAGGATGATGTCCATGGCGCTGATCATCATGGGAGGAACAAAAACCACCAGCAGCATGTCGATGCCCTCGTCCTCCAGCAAAATGCGCGCGCAGGCGTCGTACTTGCTGCGATCCGATTGCGGAGTCATGTCCACCGGGTTCTGGATGCTCGCCTCGGGAGGAAGCAGGCGGCGCAGCTCACGGCAGGTCCGCTCCGAGAAACTCGCCATGCTAAGCCCGATCGCAATGGCGGTGTCCGTGGCCATAATGGCGGGACCGCCGGCATTGGTGAGAATGCCCAGGCGGTTGCCACGCGGCAGGGGATTCTTCGAAAACGCCAGCGCGAGATCAAACAACTCTTCCACGGTGTTCACGCGCATAACCCCGCACTGGTCCATCAGCGCGTCCGTGGCGATGTCGAGCCCTTGACGCGTCGCGAGCGCTCCCGTGTGAGAGGTCGCGGCGCGCGCGCCCGCCTCCGTCCGGCCGGACTTTACCACCAGCAGGGGCTTCCGCTTCGAAATCCGCCGGCAGATTTGCATGAACTGCTTGGCGTTTCCGAACGACTCGAGGTACATCAGGATCAAATCCGTCTGCGCATCATCTTCCCAATACTGCAGCAGGTCGTTACCCGAGACGTCGGTCTTGTTGCCCAGGCTCACGAAATGGGAGAAGCCGATGTCGAGCTGTCCCGCAATATTGAGGATGGCCACGCCCAGGGCTCCGCTCTGCGACATGAAGGCGATTCGCCCCGCCAGGGGAAGGGTGGGCGCAAACGTTGCGTCCATGCGCACCGTGGGCTCGGTGTTGATCACGCCCATGCAATTCGGCCCGATCATCCGCATGCCATAGCGCCGCACCCGGTCTCCCAGTTCGGCTTCGAACCGCTTTCCTTCTTCGCCCGTCTCGGAGAACCCCGCCGTGATGACCACCAGGCCTTTCACTCCCTTTTTCCCGCAATCATCGATTACACCCAGCACCTCACCGCGCGGCACCACGATGATAGCCAGATCCAATGGGTCGGGAATCGACGACACCGAGGGAAAGGCCTTGATGGAGTGAATAAACTCCGCTTTGGGATTAACTGGAAAGAGCTTGCCATTAAAGTCAAACTCAATGAGCTGGTGCAGGATTTCGCGGCCGATCGATCCGGCCCGGCGTGAGGCTCCGACGACCGCGATGGATTTTGGCCGGAGGATAGCGTCCAAGGGGTTCACGGGAATTCCTTTCGCAAGGGCGAGCTGTTGCTGCCAGAGCCATTGAAAGCTCATTCCCCCGCTATGTCAACCGGAAGTGTGCCGGAGTGCACCCCCGCGAATTTGACACACTGAAGCTTTACCGGTAGAGTCAGCGCGATCTTCTTGACTGGTGATATTCGGAAGGAACCGATGAGACTCTTGAGGCGGGTCGGGATCTTGTGTGCTGGGGCGCTCGTTTTCGCGGCCGCGGGAATGGCGCAAGGCCGGTTTCAACTCAAGGAAGGAGACCGGGTGGTCTTCTACGGTGACAGCATCACGGACCAGAGGCTCTACACTGTTCTTGCAGAGACCTACGTAGTTACGCGCTTTCCGAAACTCCGCGTTGGGTTCGTTCATTCAGGTTGGGGTGGCGACCGGGTCACGGGCGGGGGCGGCGGCCCCATTGACCTGCGCCTGAAGCGAGATGTGATTGCCTACAAACCCACGGTGATGACCATCATGCTCGGCATGAATGACGGCGGCTACCGCGCCTGGGACGATGCCTTGTTCAAGACATACTCGGAGGGATACGGACACATCATCGACTCCGTAAAGAAGGCCTTGCCCGGCATTCGTGTCACGGTAATCCAGCCCTCTCCTTACGACGACGTGACCCGGCCGCCGGACTTCGCAGGCGGGTACAACGCCGTGCTCATCCGCTACGGTCAGTTCGTCAAGGAATTAGGGGAGCGTGATGGCTTGACCGTGGCCGACATGAACACGCCTGTGGTCGCGATGCTGGAAAAAGCCAATGCCACAGACCCGGAACTTGCGAAGAAGATTATTCCCGACCGCGTGCATCCGGAGGAGAGCGGGCACTTGATTATGGCGGAGGCCCTGCTCAAGGCCTGGAACGCACCATCTCTGGTGGCAGTGGTAGAGATCGATGCTGGCACGAGGCGCGTGGTGCGCGCCGAGAAGACGCAAGTGACAGCGCTGCACTTCAATCGAGAGATTTCCTGGACTGAAACGGACGACGCGCTTCCCGCCCCCTTGCCGCATCCGCTGGACGAGGTTGGCAAGGATTTCGCCTTGGCGGTCCAGAGCTCGGATTTTGTCGAGGCGCTCGACCAGGAACCCCTTAAGGTCACGGGATTGACCGCAGAGCGCTACGCGCTGAAGATTGATGGTGAGAAAGTCGGCGATTTCACGAAAGAGAAGTTGGCGGAAGGCGTCAACCTGGCCCTCGAGGCCACGCCCATGTCCAAGCAGGCCTCGCGTGTGCATGATCTGACCGTGAAGCACAACGATTTGCACTACGCCCGCTGGCGGGAGGTCCAAACGCCGTTTCAGGACCTCCACGTTTCAGGCGAGCAGGCTGCTCTGGACGCCTTGGACAAACTGGAAGTGGAGACTATCCAACTGCAACGCGCCACTGCCCAGCCCAAGCCCAGGCACTACGAATTGGCTCCGGAGTGAGCGGCCGCCGGTTTCAGCCGCGCCTTCCGGGCAGCGCCGCTCGCCAGCGCCGTATTCTACGCGGCCTCAGCCAGTAACTCGGCGCGAACATTCTTCAAGACGTACAGGCCGCGCTCCACGCCGATCTCGCCGGAAAGAATGGGGTCTTCATTCTCAATGCTCATGATTCCCTGGAAGTCGACGTCCATATAGGCCTTCACGACCTCCTTCCAGAGGTGCGCGCCGTGACCATAGCCGACGGCGCGAAAGTAGACCGAGCCCTCGGTAGCCTTTGCCGGATCTTCTGGAAAGTTCAAGACTCCAAACCTCGCCGTGACATCCTTGACAATTACGGTGTCTTTCATGTGCGCGTGATAGAGGGCACCCTGCTTGCCAAGGTAATGGATGACTTCGACCGGGTCACACCCTTGCCAGAACAAATGGCTGAGGTCGCAGTTCGCCCCGATTTCCTCACCCACGGCATCGCGCAGCTTCATGAGCGTCTTGGGGTTGAACACGACGAAGTTGGGATGCATTTCCAAAGCGATCTTGCGAATGCCGTGTTCACGCGCGAACTTTGCGGCTTGTTTCCAATACGGGATCACTTTTTCATTCCATTGATACTTCAGCACCTGATCATGTTCCGGAGGCCAACGGTAGGTGGCCCAATTCGGCATTTTATCCACCGGCGATCCAGCCGGGCAGCCGGAGAATCCCACAATCACCGGCACTTCCAAACGCTCCGCCAGGAGAACGGTGTTCCGGAAATACTCATCGTCTCGGGCCGCAATCTTGGGGTCGGGGTGAACGGGATTGCCGTGGCAGCTCAACGTCGCAACCAGAATCTTGTGATCCTCAAATTTCTTCTTCCAAGCCTTGGCCTTGATCGGGTCGGCGAGGATCTCCGCGACCGGGCAATGCCGGGTGCTGGGATAGCCGCCCGTCCAAACTTCCACCGCCTCAATCCCGACCGCAGAAAACTTATCGAGCATCTCGTCAAGCGAGAGGTGATCGTATACGGGATCGAAGACGCCGATGGGAATCTGGCGCGACGGCTTGGGGGGGACAGGAATGGCGGGTCGCGCCGCGGGAGTTTCACCCGCTGCCACGACGCCCCGTCCTACCGCCGGCGCGGTCGCGATCAAACTTCCCGTGGTTGCCAGAAATCTCCTCCGGCTCACAGAACCTGCATCTTTTCCTTTGCTCATTTCACCACCCTCCTGCATCGAGCTGTGAAGTATACGCTAAAAATTGTATGAGGTAGCGCCGCAATCCAGCCGCTGCGATCCCGTCCCTGGAAATAGAGTGAAACACGGCTGGACGCGCTTCCGGCAGGAATCTATAATCGGCCACGGCGCCTTCAGGGGAACTCCTGAGCCACCAGACCAAACCAGACCCTCCACTGGCGCTCAGGGAGACAAGGCGGCCGCGGGTTTGTGCGCAGATCCGCATTTCTTCTTGAAAGGTGGCCTGCATGCGTTCCGCCCACGAAATTGCGAAGCGGTTGAATGTGCTCGCGCCCGCTCTGCTGGTCGTAATGCTCGTCGTCGCCTGGGTCGGCGGGGTGCCCATCTCGCGGTTAGACGCTCGTCCGCCGACCACGCTGCGGGCCTTCACCGATCAGACGACCTATAACATTGGCTCGCAGGTTCGCCTGCAGATCCTTCTCCCCACGGCGCGGGAGCTCACCTCAGCCTCCCTCGACGTTGTTGCCTTCGTCCGCTACGCGGGTGAAGACCAGGCGGTGAAGAGGGAAGGAGCAACAATCCTGTCGAACGTCGCGCCGCAGCGCGAGGCTTCCGCGACCGGCTATCGACTCTTGTGGGAAATCCCCAGCCAGGCGCGGACCGGGAGGTACGAAATTGACCTGGTGGCGCGAGACTCGCGCACGCAGGCCGAGGTTCTGAGTGTGCCGCGCGCGGCGTCCTTCGCGGTGCATCGAAAACTCGTTGCGATTGACCGAATCCAACTCAACAAAGCGTTCTATGCACCGGGAGATGTCGTTGCTTGCCGGGTCCTCATCCGCAATCTCACGAATCAGAGGCTGGAGGGCCTGCGCGTGGAGTTCTCGGATCGTTATTGGCCCTGGATTGCAGGGCCCGCACAACTTGCAGCGACGAGTATTGTCACGTTGACGGATGGGTTATCGCTGCCGCCCAAAGGAGAGGAGCAACTTTCCGCGGAGCGTGCGGCGGTCGCAAGAAACGTTTCCAAACCGGCGATTCATCAGTATGGAGTGGTCGTCTGGGACCTCAGCCGCAAGAACGTTTATGACATAGCCTTCAGCCCGATGGTCTTCATCAATCCACCCGGAGTTGACGCGCCGAAGCCTTACCCTGGGCAATACATTTACCCTCAGGTGGATGCGGTCAACACCTCAGGCTATCGGCAGTTCCAACCAGAGCCATTTGGCGCGGCCGCTATCCAGTTTGATACGCAACACACAATGTTTCCGACGGGGGCCGGAGCCGTCGTGAAATTCTCGATTGTGAACCCGACGGACACCGCTTGGCGCCAAGTCTCGGTGCGGGCGCGCCTGTTGGGTCCCGATGAAAAAGAGCTTGTGAACCAGCTTGTAGCCGAGGGGGTAGACCTTCATCCGCACGGGGCGCCCCTGGCGGAGGAAGTGAAATTCGCTCTTCCGCCGGGCGCGAGCGGGCTCTTCCGGGCGCGGGTGGAAGTATCTGAAGCCTCGGGACAGGCGCTTGCCACGAACACGCTCGAACTCGGCGTCAATCCGCTTCCCAAGTCCGTCCTGCTGTTCTGCGCCCACGAGGATGACTTCGGCACCCAGATGGGGTTCATCCGGGCCGCGGTGGAGAACCACATTCCCATCCACATGGTTTACTTTACGAGTGGCGACGCGGGCGCCTGCGACCGGTACTATGAATATTCCTGCGGTCCAGCCGAGGCGCTGAACTTCGGCGCCCTCCGCATGGAAGAAGCGCGCGCGGCGCTGGGCCACCTCGGCGTGCCGCGTGAGGACATTGTCTTTCTGGGATTGCCGGACGGCGGTTCGGGCGAGATTTGGTATGACCACATTCCGTCGTCCGATCCGTATCTTTCCGTTCTGTTAGCCAGCGACCATGCGCCGTATGAGGGTCTCTTCCAGCCGAATCTGCCTTACGCCCGGGAATCCACCGTCGAGGCGGTGGAAGAGATCATCAAGAAGTTTCAATCCGACGTCATCTTCACCGTACATCCGCCCGCCGAGGGCCACATCGACCACATCGTGACCAACTTTTTTGTGGTGAGGGCGATGCAGCAATTGCTCCGCGAGGGTGCTATCTCACCCCATGTCGAAGTGCGGGTGGACCGTGTCTTCGACCCTACGAGTCACCCCCCCACTCCCTACCATTATGAGGATCACACGTTCTATGTCGCGGGCGAAGTGATGGCGTTGGCGCAAGAGGCCGGATGGTACTATCAATCACAAGGGGGCAATCGCGCCGAGGGGAACTTGCGCACGTGGAATCAACTGCCCCGCGCCGAAGGCTACCGCAAGGTGTTAGACTGGAAGGAGCACGAAGGCTGGAACGAGAAAGAGTGAAGGATGGAAACACCGAGCGAGTGGGCAAAGAGGTTCAACCGCGAAAAGACGGGCGCAGAGGCGGGCTCGCCTAACCCGGAAGCCGAGACAGTTGATAGTCCCTCTCCGCTTGCGGAATTTCCCACCGAGGCATTTCCATGCCCGGCGTGCGGCCAACTGCTCGGCGCCTCGTGTCGCGTGTGCGTGGCTTGCGGACACACAATCGATCCTGCCCAGATCGTCCGGCCACAGGGGGCGGTGGCGATAGCGCCGCCCGCACAGGCCTCAGAAACCAAGCCCGTGCCGGTACGTTACCCGTGGCGCATATTCTTTGCTGTCCTGGTGATCTCTTTCTTGCTGGCGCAGGTCTTCATCGAACTCTGGGGACTGGAGAAGGCTCAGTTGGCGATGGGGGGAGTGCAAACCCTGGCCGGCATCTGGGTTTTTTTCGATGCGCTCTCGCAGCGCATTCCCTGCCCGTGGCGGTGGGGGCTGGGCTCGATGCTGCTGCCCGTCATCATTTTTCCCTGGTACCTGGCGCGAAGAAGAGTACCGCAGTCAGCCTGCCCATTTGTCGAAAGGGAGGTGGGCCCGATTATACGTTTCTTGTTCTTTGCCCTCGCCGCCTTCTTCCTGTTGAGTGCAATTTTCTACGTCCTGCACGGTCCGGCGCCGAAGTAACGAAGCGCAGCCTCCGCAGGCCTAGGCCCAATGCTGTTCACTTAATGGGTTCAGGACATCAATTCGCAATTTATTCCTGGGCGACCCCCTCACCCGGCCCGCCCCGGCTGAAGAAAACGCCGGTTGCGGTCCACCCTCTCCCCCAAGGGGGCGAGGGCAATAAATTTAAATTACTGCCCCCCTCGGTCGCCGCGGCGACAGAGGGGCCGGGGGTGAGGGGTTCGAATTGGGAACAGTCAGCTTTAGTGAACAGCATTGGGCCTAGGCGGAGACCAAAGCTCCGTCCGACGCCCGGCAGATGTAGACCTCGGCGTTGAGGCCGAGGGCTTCCTGGTATCCCCTCCCGACGGCTTGTGCAAAAGCTTCCGCGGCGTCAGCGCGCACCAGGTTGACCGTGCACCCGCCGAATCCTGCTCCCGTCATGCGTGCGCCCAGAACGCCGGGCTGCTTCCGCGCGATCTCGACGAGCGCATCCAGCTCCTTGGAGCTCACTTCGTAATCGTCCCGCAAGCTATTATGGGATGCGTTCATCAAAGCACCAAAACGCTCCAGGTCACCCCCTTCGAGGACTCGGACAGCTTCCAATACCCGCTGGTTTTCCGAAACCACATGGTAGGCCCGGCGCCAGAGCAGGTCAGTCAGCACTCCACGCGCGGCGCGGAGATCTGAAAGCTTCACGTCGCGCAGCGATTCCACTGCCAAGCCGGTGCCGGCGATCTTGGCGACGGCCTGCTGGCACTGCTTCAGCCGGACTTCGTACTCGGATTGGGCCAGGGCTCGCTTGACGCCGGAATTGCAGACGACAATCTTCACGTCGGCCCGCAGCGGCACGTGGCGATAAGTAAGGTCGCGGCAGTCGAGGAACAGGGCGTGGTCCCGGCGGCCCAGCGCCGAGATAAACTGATCCATGATCCCGCAGGGCACACCGACAAATTCGTTTTCCGTCCGCCGCGAGAGCTTGACGATGTAGATGGGATCCAGCGCGATGCCCAATAGCTTCTTCCAGAATGCCACGGCGCCGACTTCCACCGCGGCCGAGGAACTCAGTCCCGCCTCGCGCGGGACGTCGCCGCCAAAGGCGATGTCCGCGCCCGTCAGGAGATGGCCATCTGCTTCCAGGAATTTTGAGACACCGCGGAGAAAATTGCTCCAGCTATTCTGCGAATCCCTCTGGATGCCGTCCAGACTGAACTCGACGGAGGCGTTGAAATCCATCGAAAACACGCGCACCCGGCGGTCTGTGCGGCGGCGGCCCGCATAAGTGATCGCACGGTCGATGGCAGCGGGAAGCACAAAGCCGTCATTGTAATCCGTGTGCTCACCAATCAAATTCACGCGGCCGGGCGCGCGAACTATGACCTCCGGTGGCGAACTGAACATTTGTTGGAAGGATTCCTCAATGGTCACAGTAACCTCGCTGGACTACAGTAGGCAGTAAGCACTAGGCACTAGGCAGTCGGCAGTAGCGGAAAACATTTTAGGTAGCGATTTACCTTCGGATTTCCTTCTTCTGCCTTCTGCCCTCCGCCTTCTGCTTTCTGCCTACTGCTTACTGCCTAGTGCTTACTGCGTACTGCCTACTGCCTTTTGCCGTCTCATTCCAACTCATCCCGCTGCAGCGGCGGAACGGCCCGCAGTTCCGCGGCCTTGTCTTCAGCCAACGAATCGTTCAGAAAGGTTCCCGCACCGGATTCGACGCCGGCCAGGTACTTGAGTTTCTCCTTGCTCCGGTGGGGTGGATAGAACTCAATGTGGAAATGGTAATACGGATACTGCCCCCGCGTCGGCGCCTGATGCAAGAGCATCATATACGGGAAGGACATTTGATAGAGGTTATCGTACTTCAAGGTAACCCACTTCAAGATTTCGGCAAGCCAGCGCTCCTCCGAGGGCCGGAAAGCTTCCAGCGTTCCCAAATGACGCCGCGAAAAGATATGGACCTCAAACGGCCAGCGCGCGTAAAAGGGAATGAACGCCGTGAAACCTTGGTTCTCCGCGATGACGCGCCTGCCGTCCCGCCGCTCCTTTTTCAGGATATCGCAATACAGGCAGCGTTGATGGCGGCGCTGGTGAGCGCGCGCGGCTGCCAACTCCTTTTCCAGCCGGGGGGGGATCAGCGGGAAAGAGTAAATCTGCCCGTGGGGGTGCGGCATGGTCACACCGATCACTGCACCCTTGTTCTCAAAGATCAGAACGTAGCGGATACCCGGCGTGGCTTTCAGCTCCAGGAAGCGCTTTCGCCAGAGTCGCACCAGCTTGGCAATGTGGTCGATGGGAAGTTGCGGCAGAGAAGTGTGGTGGTCCGGATGATACAGTACGACGTCGCACTTGCCGTGGCAGGGGCGGACGCTGTAGAAGCTGTCACCCTGGATCGCCGGCTCCGGTGCCGGGATCGAGAAGGCCGGGAAATCGTTGGGATAGATGTAGACGTCGTAGTCGTCCGGCACGCGCCCGGAGCCCGGGCAGAAGGGGCACCACTCCTTGGGCATCTGGGGGCGCTCCTGACGATGCGAGGCGGTTGCCACCCATTCCCGAACGGTGGGATTCCAACGGAGTTCCGTCATGGTTCGCTACGGCGGGAAGCCCGGAATGCCAGCGCCCCCATGAACACTCCAAAAATCAACATCGCCACGCCCCACCAGAGATCGATATTCACTCCCAGGGACTTCTCCTGAAAGATGGCAGCGTCGGCAACGGCCCCGTAAAGCATCAGGATGATGCCGTAGATCGAAAAGATAATTCCAATCGGCAAGCGGATATCTAAACCCATCGTCTCCTACCAAAAGATAATATTCAAAACCACGCAGAGCCCCAGGATTCCAATCGCCAGGATCCCCGGCCGTTCGTACCAGGGAAGGTGCGAAGTCTTGGGCCTGGGGGTCAGGGAATAAACCAAACCCACCAGTTCCTCCTCCTTGCGCGGTTCCGTAAAGAAGGTTACCACCACCGTGACGCAGAAACAGACCGCAAAAGCCCAGATAGCCTGGTAGAAGTTTGCCGCCATGTCGCTAGGATAGTGGATGTAGTGAAAGTGATAAAGCGTGTAGTGCGTGGCGGCAGCCAAGATGCCGCACAGCAATCCCCAGAATCCCGAATGGGCGCTGGTGCGCTTCCAAAACATTCCCAGCAGGAATGTGCCGAAGAGCGGCGCATTGAAAAACGCGAAGAGGAGCTGGAGATAGTCCATCAGGTTGTTGAATCTCAAAACAATGAAAGCGGTCCCGATGCCCACGATAACCGCAAACACCGTGGCCACGCGGCCCATGGTGAGATAGTGATGGTCGTCCTTGCCGGGGTTGATATGAGTCTGGTAAATGTCAAACGTCCATACCGTATTAAAAGCGGTCACGTTGCCGGCCATCCCCGACATGAAGCTGGCCATAAGTGCCGTCAGGCCAATGCCCAGCAGCCCGGAGGGATAGAAGCGGGCCAGCATGGCGGGCAAGGCGTTATCGTACCGGCCGCCCATCATCAGCTTGGTCGTGGGATCAAGAGAAATCGCCACCAAGCCCGGCAGGACCACCAGCAGGGGGAAAAACATTTTCGGAACCGCAGCGATCAGGGGAGTGCGTTGCGCCGCGGCCATGTCCTTGGCCGCCAGACCCCGCTGGATCACCAGGAAGTCCGTGCACCAGTAGCCGAACGACAGCACGAAGCCCAATCCAAAGATCGTCCCAAACCAGTTAATCCCCATGGGATTGGCAGAGGCATGCCAGATGTTCGCCCAGGTGTGCCCGTAACCCGGATAAGGCAGCGTGGCAAGCTTGGTGCCCAATCCCGCGAATCCTCCGACGGCCTTTAAGCCGAGGATGGCCAGCGGCAGGAAGCCGAAGACAATGAGGAAGAATTGCAGCACCTCATTGTAGATGGAGGAAGTGAGCCCGCCGAGATAAATGTAAATTGCCACCACCAGGGCGGACGCCACCACGCTGGCCCCAAAGGGCCAATGGAGCAGCCGCTGAAAGAGGATGGCCATCGCGTACAGGTCCACGCCCGAGACGAGCAGCGTCATCGCGGCGAACGACAAGGCGTTCAACGTGCGCGTCTTCTCGTCGTAGCGCTTGCGGAGAAACTCCGGCACGCTGCGCACCTTGCTGCCGTAATAGAACGGCATCATGAAGACGCCCACAAAACACATGGCCGGCATGGCCGCCAGCCAGTAAAAGTGGTTGACGTACATACCGTATTTGGCGGCGTTGGCGGCGTGGCCCATCACTTCCAGCGCACCGAGGTTAGCGGACATGAACGCCAGGCCGGTGATCCAGCCCGGAATCGAGCGGCCGGAGAGAAAGAAGTCCTCGCTGGTCTTCATCCGGCTGCGCAGGGCAAATCCGATCCCCAACACAAAAATGAAGTAGATGGCAATAATCGCGTAGTCTACAAAGTGAGGGTGCATAGTCTCCTACCAGTCCGCGCATACTTACCACAGGCCGCCCGAAAAGTAAATGCCCGAGAAGCTCAGGTGGTGTCCTAATTTCACAAGTGTCACCTGGCTCGCCGGCGCTGTCATTCTGAGTCCTTCGCTGTCATCCTGAGCGCAGCGAAGGATCCTTTTCATTTGACTCAGGATAAACTCCGCGAAGCCCCCGCATTTGTAAATGAAAAGGACCCTTCGTCCAAAGAACGGACTCAGGGTGACAGCACGGGACTTGGGCAGGCCGGCAGGCGCTTGTCAGGACGATTCACTTCATGATCTCACTGAGTGGAACGGCTGCTCCCCCGCGGGCCTTACTCACGTCAGCAGCTTCCATAAAGGCAAACATTTCGAGCGTCTCCTCGGGATTAACCGGGGCGACACGCGTTTTGAAGAATTTCGCAATTTCCACCAGCAACGGACCATAGGTTTCGGGTACGTGTTCAGAGCGGAGGACCGCCTTGTCGCTGAAGGTAGTAATGCCGTAATCGTAAAGCCCACTGCGGAACCCTCGCATCACCCCCACGCGGCCGTCTTTCCACCGGCCCACGACAACGTCCTGGTCCGATGTACCTCCCTGAATGACGGACTCACATCCCGGCCCCATGAGCGTGTAGAGCGCCTCGACGGCATGGATTCCGTACCAGAATAGGTCGGGGTGGTGAGGGTCGGTCGGCGAAGGTCCATAAACGCTGTAGCCCAGGATGCGTCCCACATCCGGCGGATTCTTCAAACGTATGGTTTCCGGCCAGAAACGCAGGGAAGAGGAGCTGAACCAAGGCACGCCTGCTTCCTTGGCGAGCTGGGCAATCTTCTTCAGGTCGGCGTAACTGCCGGCCGCGGGCTTGTCAATGAACACCGGTTTGTGAGCGGCAATCACGGGCTTCACTTGCTCCAAATGACGCCGGCCGTCCAGGCTCTCGAGCAGCACGACATCCACTTTGCGGCAGAGGGTTGGAATGTCATCGACAATTTCCACCTTCCATTTGTCCCGCAATTCCGCGGTGAAACCCTCGAGCCGACTCGCGCTGGCCTCAATGTCGGGACTGCCTCCCTTGTACGCAGCTACCACCTGAAGCCCCGGCACATGTTCCGGGTCGGAGGCATCGTTGAAGATCTTCGTGAATGCCACAACATGAGATGTATCCAGGCCGATGATTCCGACCCGCAGAGGCGCATCTCTGCCTTCCTGCGACAAGCCGGCCAAGGGAAATAACAACACGATCGAAATCAGGGGTAACAGGCGGCACCCCAAACCTTGCATCAGACGCTGCATCGTTCCTCCTCAATGGGCTCAGGCTGATTCACGGATGGATCTGCCTGGAAGACCTACGGTATCGGAATCGACTTACTGAGTTGAGACGACTTCTCAATGTACTCCAATAACCCAGGAATGGAAGCCTTAAGGAACCGCTCAAGGCGGCGAGTCCTTCTCTGCCCGCCTCGGGGATGGCGGGCCGCCGAGGCGCCGAGACAGCGCCGCAACTCGCTGCTGGACCTCAAGGTCCTCGGGGCGCAACTGGGCGGCCGTCCGGAGATAAGCAAGCGCCGAGGCGTATTTCTTCTGAGTTTCTTCGCGGTTGGCCAGGATCAGGGTTTCTTTGAAGAGCAATTGCGCGGTGTCGCGATCCTCGGGATTCAAGGCGTGAGCGTGGACGAGAACCTGGCAGGACGCTGCATCTTCGCCCAGAGCATAGAGGGTGGCCCCCAGCAGAGCGTTGGATCCGAAAAAGTCGGGGCGCAACGCCACAGCCTTTTCCAGGGCGGCCCGCGCCTCGGCGTAGCGGCGCAGCCGAAAGTAGGTCAGCCCCAGGTCATGCTGGACCTCGGAGGAATCCCGATCGAGACGGCTGGCTTCCACGAGCGGCGGTAGGGCCTGCGCAAAGTAACCGTGCTGGCCGTAGAGCAGGCCGAGGGTGGTGAGTTTGTCAGGATCGTTGGGGTCGAAGAGCTCCTGGCAGGCCGGCTGCGCTTCCTCCAACGGCTGGGCTTCGAGCAACTGGCTGCATGCCACCGCTTGGCGAGAAGCCTCGTCGTAACGCTGCCGCAGTCGGGAGGAGAGCTCGAATTGCTTCTCGGCTTCCGGCTTTCGTCCTTCTCGCTGGTAGACACGCGCGAGGTGATCAGGCACGCGATAGTCGCGTGGATCGGCCTGCGCCGCAACCCGCAGCCATTTTTCGGCTTGGTTGAACTCGCGTTTCTCAAGATAGGCGGCGCCCAGGTAATAGGCAGTGTCGGCAAAGGGGGGATCAGCCACCAACCGGGTAAGCCTGTTAATGGCTGCCTCGAGGTTTCCCGCACGCAGATCCAAGATGGCGAGATAGTACGAAACGCTCGGCTCTCCGCCGGTTTCCTTTTGTAAGCGATCAAACTCCTCGCGTGCCTCCGGCGCCTTGCCCAGCGCAAACCAGCAGACAGCAAGTTGGTAGCGGGCCCGGACCAACCCGGGATTGAGCGCCAGCGCAGCCTGAAACTCCTTGGCGGCTTCCGGGTATCTCTCGTCCTTTACCGCTTCGTATCCGCGGCCCAGGTGCGCTTCAGCGGTCTTCTCCGGCGGTCCGCCTTCCTGGCTCTGAGAGGGAGTTGCCCGCGCATCCACATTCAAGCCCAGCAGCAGGAGACACGATAGAGCGGCCGTAAGGCCCAAGTAAATCCCAGGCATGCGCGTTACCATACCTAGACCCCTTGCAGGTCGCGGGATCTCAAGAGGAGGAGAATCCCAGCTTAGCATCCTGCCGAAGTACATGGCTACCATGGCTCCCTTCGATAGCTTGACCGGCTGCTTCCCGGGTCGCACCCGCGCCGTCCGGCAAGATTGTGGAAGGAGTTACAAGACCCCGTATTTGTTATAAACCTCCCGGAGCGTTTTGCCTTCCGAGAGTTCCTGGCGCGTCAGGTCTTCCTTGCCCACTTTCTCCCGAGCTTTGAGGAGGACCGTTTTTTCGACTTCGGGGGGCACCACCACGATGCCGTCATAGTCAGCCATGATCAATTCCCCGGGCCGCACCAGCACCTCGCCGCACCGGATGGGAACGTCGTAGGCCATCACCATGCCGCGTCCTTTCGAGTCCAGGGGCCGGATTCCCGCGTAATAGACGGGAAACCCCAGCGCGATGATCTTGACGCAGTCGCGAATCTGGCTGTCACACACGCATCCCACGGCGCCGTTCCTTTTGGCCACGGTCGACATCAGTTCTCCCCAGGGTGCGTTCGTCCCCCCGGAATCCGTCGAATGCACCACCACGTCCCCCGCCTGCAGAGAATCCATGAGGTCAATCTCCAGCCCGTAGGGATCATCTTCTCGCACATAGTCGGTTTCCATCCAACGCACCGTCCGCGCCCGACCCACGAACCCGCAATGCAATACGTCCGGCAGCAGGGGGCGCAGCCGTTGGTGCATGGCTTGCTGCCGATAACCCAGCTCGTCCAGTATGTCGCACACCGCCGCCACATACAGGTCTTGCTGAACAAACTCAAAAATCTCAGTGTCGTTTTGCAGCATAAGCAGCCTCGAAACAGGAAATGATGGCTTGTCCTCGGGTGGACTCCGGAGACCCGCCGGGTGTCCCTCCCCTCGCGCACCCAGACAACTTCGGTCAACCAAGTCCCTGGCCGACGCACCCCTGGGGTCAACGTTGCCTTGCCCCAGCAGTTCCCCTACCCGCATCGCCAAGAAGCGCTCCCCGGCGGCCCTAAGCATGATAACTTACCGGGTCAGGGGGTGGACCGCAACCACCCCGCCACTTCAGGATTCACCCGACCAGCGGGTGGCGCCCTCAATTGGGTTTCTTCCAGTTGCCCACCAGAGTGAAGACCGCTTCCCGGGGCAGGTCGATCTCCGCCGCGCCTTCACGCACCGGCACCGTCATGATCTTCTGGCAATCCAATTCGCGCGTGGTCTCATACATGTCCCAGCTTGCGGGTCCGGAGGCGGTCTGCGGCAACTCGATCCGGAAGTGGTTGGGGCCTCCCTCTTTCACCCCGACGATCACAAGGGAATCCGCTGACGGTCCCTGAAACGCCGACACCGTCAGCCCCGGAGTCTCACTCGAGGCGGCAATCCGTTTCCAGCCCGGCCGCACGAAGTGGTAAAGCTGGCGGGTGGCGTAATAGCTTTTCTTGGGCGAATAGACGTGACTGGCGCTGCGAAACAATCCGTAGAAGCAAAGACGCTTTGCGCACTCCTCATAATCGTCGAACGCGTCAAAAAAGAAGAGGGCGCTGGCGCCTTGATTCAGAGCGGTCAGCGCCCGCCGGTTGGCGGCCAGGGAGAACTTCTTCCACTGGTTCTCAGAGGTCTTGTCCTCGTCGTTCAGGTCGCCGTATTCCGTGAGCCAGACGGGAACTTGGGGATGCTTGCTGGCTCGGACGCGCGCGACTTGCGGCCCCACCGATTCCTCCCCGTAGGTGTGAAAGGAGAAGACTCCCACCTGCTTCATCAACTCGTCGTCTGCGAGGATCGGGTCGGTGTAATCATTGGTGATGATGGCGTTGTCGGCGACGGCCAAACGGATGTCGCCCAACCCTTCCTTCTTCAGCCGCCGCGCCACGGCATCCAGCACCTTGGGAGCTTCCTCGGGATCAATCCGCGGACCTTCCGGCGGGTAACAATCCGTTTCGTTGAAGGGGCTGAAGTAATCGAAATCGACGTGCGCCTGGATGCGCGCGTACTCGACCATCGAGACGACTTCTTCGGCGAACTCGTCGTACAGGGCGGGATTCAGGTGCCCTTCGAGGCTCGGCAGGACCTTTTCCTGGCACACCTTGTGCTTCGGTGGAGGCGCTTTGTCATCCATCATCCAAGCCGGAACCGGACCCATGAGCGCGAGCATCGGGCGGATGCCACGGGAATTCAGGTAACGCAGCCCGTTCCAGGCAGCCTCAAAAATCGGCGTGGAGTAGCGGTCGTTGTAATACTCCCAGTTCATGACGTTAGGGTCGTCGTTGTCATTGGTTTCTTCCCAGTTGCTATAGACCAGGTAGGGAAGCACCCGGAACATCGTGGCCCCAAGATCATCGATCAGCATGTCAAACATCGGCTTCTGATCGTTCCGGAAGTATGGCCCCGTGTAATTAAGGCCAAATCCCTGGATCACCTGGTAGGGTTGATCGGGATCGATCTTGATTCGGGCCGTCCCCTCCCGGTCCTGCGCGCGCACGGGAGAGGCTATACCCAATACAGCCAGAAACGCTAAGAACACCACTTGATGCTTGGCCATGGTCAACTCCGGAATTACTACGGGAATATGAAACCCCAAAGGGGGTAAACCCCAGCCTTCATTCTCCACAGAAATACCGGCGCGGATTATCCACCAGGAAGGTATGGATCTCCTTCTGGCTGAATCCAGATTTCAAAAGCTTGGGAACGGCGTCGGTCATCATGTAAGCGTAGGTTCGGCGGGAGGCATCAGGGTCAGCATTGGGTTTGTCAGCACCCTCAAAGATCTTCTTGCCGTTTTCCCAATGCCAGTTGCAATCCATTGAGATAAGCATTCGATTGGCAAAGCCCGCGTCGCATATCGAGCGCCAAAGAAAGACGAGATCACGCCACGGAGTGTAGGACTCCTGGCCAAAAGTATCAAACTCCATGTATCCGCCATCCTTGGCAATCGAAATCAGCTCCTCGGATACCTGTTCGCGGGTTTGCCTGCCGTGCAGGCCCATATCGACATGCGAAATGAAAACTCGACGGGGAGTCGCGCCATTCTGTATGAGCCAATTGAACTGTTCACGCGCCCCGGAGCCGTCGTGAGTGGCGATCGGGGCACCGTTCAGCTTCTGGACCCGGGCGGCGGTCTCCGGGCGCATGTAATGCTCCGCCACAATCACTATGATTTGATGGCCTTCACGACCCCAGGCGAAAACACTTTGCGGTATCGCCACGAGAACCGCAAGGTAAGCCATGAAGATGTAGCGGTCATAAAGGACCTGACGCCGCAACCTGGACATGCGGTCAATCTACGCGCGATGCCGTGCGGAGGTAATAGTGAACGCAATCGGCGAACGTTGGCGGGCGCGAAATGCGGGCAGGCACGGTCAATCGAACTCTGATTGACCGTGGGCCTTTGCCCGTGACTACAAGCCCATGGTCAGCAAACCACTGACCGCGGCTTGTATATACCCGCTGTCGCGGCACGGGGGTATTCTAGCTTAATCCCCAAGACGTCGCATGCGCGCAGGCCGGGATAGATACATCATAAAACGATGTCTGCGCCAGGCAGCGAGCGTAATCAAGCTTTGCGCCTGCTCTGAAGACACTCAATGAATTCAACTATTCTCTTGAGGTCAGCTTCGATCTCGTCCGGCTTCGGAAGTTCAACCGGCGCTTCGTCTGGTTGGGAATGCTCATGCCGCGAATAGGCCGTCATCATGTCATCAACAAATTTGCAGTCTTCGGGGGTGATTTTCGCGAGATGCTCAATCTTTCCCTTGGTTTGCACTTCGGGGTTGTATCTCCGGACAATACCCGCTAGAAGGTCTGCCTCGACAATTTTCTCAAGTAAGATGCGGATGTCCGTGCACAGTGCCTTCGCCTCCTTCTCGTACTCGGTATCGCTGGCTTGGAACGCCGCTTTAAGGGCTTTGACACGCTCGTTCAAGAAACGGTTGGCGGTGGGCTTTGTCCTCGTCAAGGTGATGGGAAGCTCCGCAATATCACCCGTTCTGATCCGGCTCAGGCAAACTATCGTTTTCTCCACATTTTCCTTTTCTGTGTACTTTTCCAAAAGACCGACTAAGGAAAGTCGGTGTGTGAAGACAAGCACCTGACGGTTTTTGCACAACGCCACAAGGCGCTGGGCGGTGGCCTCCTCATAGACTTGGTCCAGCGAGGAAATGGGGTCATCGAAAATAAAAGGAGTCTTTGCGCCCCGGCCTTCCGTGTCGGCCAGGAAGGCAGCGAGGGAGACAATTCGGAATTCGCCTTCACTCAAGATGTCCGATGTCTTCACGCGTCTTACCGCGTTTCGTAAAGCAATTTGGTGATAGACTCGGCCAACCTCAGCCCTTGTCTTTTTCAACTCCACATGAAGGTCGTAGGCTTTGAGGGCTTTGAGTTCGTCTTTGAAGCGTTGAATGTAGGTGTTCGTTATCAAGTCCTCAGCGAGAGCGGACTTACGTCGTGAGAGCGCCGTTGTGCTTGTGAGGGCTCTAGCTGCTTGTAGTTTCTTGACAAGGAGAAGGCGGGCAATCTCAGTATCAATCGCCTGTCGTTGTTGGTTCAGCCATCTGCGAGCCGACAACTCTTTCACTTTGGTTTCCAGTTGGGGTCGATTCTGCCCTTTTGCGTCCTCGTCACGGGCGACGGCTTGCTTCTCGATTTCTGCGGATAGTGCCTCAAGTCGGGCCCAGACGTCACAGACCGGCAAGGCCGTCACCTCGTCGAGTGTTCCTGCGGCCAGACACGTCTCTTTTCGTTTGGCAAGAGTGGCGGAAAACTCCGCGACCATTGCCCTGACATTGGCGTCGGCGATTCCAGCCGCATCCATTCTCAGGGTGAGTGCTTCAGCGGTCGGAATGTCCGGGATTGTTTGCTCAATGGCTTGAAGGGTCTGCTCGGCTTGGATGGCCTGGTTCTGAAGCTCGCCTTTGACAAAGTCCTCAAAGGATTGGAATCGGTCGCGGCTTTCGAGGTCAAGCACCCGCTGACACAAAACGCACCGAGCATCATCGGCAACGTTCGGAAAAGGCGCCGTTGTATAGGCGTGCTCCGTCGAGTATTTCCGCGCCGCCTCCCATAGCAGCCGCCAGGATTCGGAACCGATTCCAGCAAGTGGTGCTTTCTCAAAAACCCTTTTCGCGTCCTGATCTGCCGCTGTGCGCTTGGTCTTTGCGTCGGTCTTTGCTCGCAAGTAGCCGTTGCATTCCTCAAGGGAAAGGCGCTCATATAGCTTCTTGAGGTCCGTCACGAGTCCCACAATCGCGGTCTTCTGGCGGCGCAGTACGGCCGCTTTGGCTGCCGGGTTGGTTTCCGCAAGACGTTTGTTGACCTCAGCCAACTCGGTTTCATGGCCGAGCGCCCAGTTCGTTCTGTTTTCCACGTCACCTGTCGGGGTATCGGCAGTGATGCCCGCGTACCATGCGGCCTCCGATGTCTTCACATATTCTGGCGGGAACGCAGGTTTCCTTGACAGATTGGTGTCAATCTGGGCCTGAATCCGCTGGCTCAAGGCCTCGCAAACCTTCGTCAGTTCGGTGAAGAGACGCAAAAGCCACGGTTCAAGGGCGACTTCCTTTTCTTGGTCCACATACACGAGGCCGCAAGCCGTGTCGTAGATGTCCACGCTGCGGAGATCCGCCACGGGCTGGCCGGCCCAGATGGAGGTTCTGTTTTCTGTGTTCTCCGTATACGTAAGTTTTGCGACCTGTGGCTGAGCGCCGGTCTTGAATATGTTGGCGAGAAGTTCGCCTGGATTTCGTGCTCCGCATGCGTGTTTTAATAGGCGCACGTAACCGGATTTCCCAGTCCCGTTCTGACCGTACACAATGCAAAGGGGTGTGTTCCCAAACGTCAAGGGCTTGTCTGGACAAAGGGCGTTGATGCCCTGAACGTCGGAAATGGATTCAAGACGTAGCGGTATTGTCGTATCCTGCACACCGAGAGCCCCAGCGGGAAGACCGGAGAACTGCGCCGCTTGCCCGTCAGCCTCCGCCGTGCAAATAGCAAGCAGATCCGTTAAATCTTGCTCAGCAAGGGTGCCGTTCTGAATGAGTCTCCGAGTTGTGTCCTGCAACCATTTGGGGCGTTCTTGAAACCATGCTTCAAGTTCTTGCAGTTGTACCATCGCAATTCACCTGGGAAACTAGCGGGCAGACATCGCGCATTCCGCGATGTGTGCGCGCAAATCCACCCCTAGCACGCGGCGCTCGCGGCCAGACGGACACTCGCGAGCCGCGCGCCTTACTGCCACATTACCATTTCCGTATACAACTGCTCGGAGCGGCTTGCAAGAGGATAAAGACGGGGGCCTTAAAGCGCGGACCTGTTCGGTAGGTCCGCGGCTTTTTGGTATCAATGGGGGACGAACCGCGGACCTTCAAAACAGGTCCGCGCTACCCGCTGAAGTGTGTAGGCTTATTTTATCCTTGACAAAGCTAATAACCGCATGTACACTAAGCACTGAGGCCAGTACCCGCTGGCTGACTTGCAAGGCCGCGACCTATACAACGGGTCAGCGCAACCCATAGAACAGTAGGCAGTAGGCAGAGGGCAGAAAGCAGTATGCTGACTCCTGACTTCTGACTCCTGCCTGCTGAACGCGTTTTTGCTCCTGGAGGTTTCCGTGTCGCTTGTCAAAAAACATGAAATGACAGAGAAGAAACTGGCCGCGAATCGGCGGAACCAGAAGCTTTGCAATGGTCCGGCGACGGCCGAGGGCCGCGAGCGCATCCGGGCCGCCCACTTGCGTCATGGGTTTTACGCGCAGGCGGAGGAGGTGGCTTTGCGCGCCCTGGGCGAAGAGCCGGCCCAGTTCCAGGAACTGGCTGAGGGACTCTGGGAGGAATGGAGCCCCTCCGGCGGCTTGCAGGAGGGACTGGTGATCCGTCTGGCGCGGGCCATGTGGCTGATGAATCGCGCGGACCGCATGCAGGAGGGCTACGCGCTGCGGCAGGCCAAGGAGGTGAACATACGCCGGGAGGACCGGCTGCACGCGCAGATGATGCGACTGAAGATGACGGCGGCCAGTTTGCAGTCGCTCGCCCAAGCGGTGGAGCGGGAGCATTACGTCACCACTCGCGCCGACCTCGACCTGATGAAGAGCCTGCACCAGGAAGGGGCGGTGAAGGAAATGGGCGAAATAGCTCTCGCCCTCTTCTACCAACTTCAGGAGCCGGGCGCGCCGGGCCCGGGCGAGACGGAGGAGGGCGAGCACTCGGAAGTGGATGTTCGCCAGGTCGTGACCAACATCCGGGCGATCTTTGGCCTGGGCCCGCTCGACCCTGAGCCCGAAGCCGCGGCTTCCAGCCCGTCACAAGAAAGCCAGCAGGATGCTGGCGCTACCGAAGCGGAGGAGGAAGGGCCGAACCTGACCGCGGAGGAATGGGAGGCCCGTGAGCCGGTGCGCCAGCTTCTTGAGAATATCCTCAGGCGGCAGGTGGAGCTTTGCGAAGCGCAGCGCGTGGCCAACCTGCGGGAGTGCCTGGCGGGTCCGTCGCCCTTTGAACGCGCCGCGGAAATCGCTCCCACCCACCGCAGCGCGACGCTCATGCGGAGAATGCAAGATTCCAACTTTCGCCAAGTGGTGCGCCTGACGAGCCTGCTCATGAGGATTAAACGCCAGGAGCGTCAGATGGAAGCTTTAGAAAATGCCGCGGCCTTCCAAGATGTACTAGAAACAAAAGGGGTTAGCGATGGATAGCGAAAACCTTGCAAAGATCTATATCATTGAAATCAAAATAGTTAGTCTATTCTGGGATGGCCAGGGTGACGAAAAAAAGGGGGCCCCAAAATGAAGGTAAGTTCCACTATGTTGTTGAGAACAAATGGAGAAAAAATGTCAGTTTGTGGGCTTTCCAAGATGTTGTTGAAATAGAACGAGTTATAGTTTTCTTTCCATGATGTTGATGAAAAGGAAGGGGAAAGGCGTTGGATACGAGGTCGAGAAAGGTCGACGGTAGCCCGAGGCCGCCCTGGCCCAGTGGAAGAGACTGGAAGCGCTGGATCGGAAGGTTCGCGCCGAGGAAGTCGCCTATGAGATGGCTCGGGAGGCCCGCTGGACGGGTGCAGCAGCAGGCAATTGAATCCGCATGGGCGATTCGGGTATTGTTCACATGCCCGTGTGCCGAACAGGCTGCGGAAGAACTTGTAGGCGCTGTCATTCTGAGCGAAGCGAAGAACCTCTGTATTTGCTTGAAAATTCAAATGCAGGGGTCCTTCGCTTCGCTCAGGATGACAGCATCGGGGAGTTTTTCCGCAGCCTGTAAAGCCCCGCCCTTCCAGTTCCGTGGTGAGAAATCCGGGTTAAGAGGCATCGGAAAAGAGGTTGGGTATGACAACACGCTCTCTGCGCAGAGGAAGGCTCGGGTCCTTGGCCACGGTCGACCTCGAAAACCGCTGGCTGAAGGTTCGCGTACTCCCCGAGGTCGGGGCCAAGATTTACGATCTGATCTGGAAACCTACAGGACGAAACATCCTGTGGCATAACCCAAGGATCGCGCCGCAGGTTTATCCCATCGAGAGTGAATTTGACAATTACTGGTGCGGGGGTTGGGACGACGCCTTTCCTACTTGCGATGGGTGCGTATTTCGCAACCAGCGCTACCCCGACCTGGGCGAATTGCGGTCGCTGCGCTGGAAGGTGGACTCGACGCGCCAGCCGGCCGGCGGCGCCGTTGCGCAGTTTTCTGCGCTTGGGCCGATCAGTCCCGTGCGGGCGGTGAAAACCGTGACCGTGGAGGGGCGCGCTCCGGTCGTCCGGATGCGTTACCAAATCACGAATCTCGGACCGATGAATGTGGACTTCCTTTGGGGCACGCACCCGGCGGTCGCGGTCACTCCTCACACGATTCTGCGCATCCCTGCGCGGCATGGGCTGGTGTCGCAGTCGAACGATCCTGCCTATGGCCAGACGGGACAGCGCTACGACTGGCCGATTCTCGAGACCGGGGGGCGCAGGATTGAAATGGACAAGGTGCGTGGAATCGACGCCAATCTCTCCTTCGGCCATTATGCGTTTGACCTGGAAGAGGGGTGGTACGCCATCGAGGACACCCGCACCGGCGAGGGATTTCTTCTGACTTTTCCTCTGGAGCAGTGTCCCTGTCTGTGGCTTTGGCTGAATTACGGCGGCTGGCGCGGCCTTCATCAAGTCATCGTCGAGCCCTGGACCGGCTTTCCCGTGAATCTCGCGCAAGCCTATGAGCAGAAAACCACCCGCTGCCTGAAGCCTGGTGAGGGCTTTTCCGTGGAAGTGAAAGCCACCATCTATCACCGGCCCGAGACTTGGAAGGAGGCGTTAGCGCGGCTGCGCTAATCAGGCTCATAGGTCACCGGCTTCTGACAGCCTGCTGAAAAGGGCGCCTGTCATGCTGGGCGCAGCGATGTCATGCTGAGTCCGCCGCGGCGGGAGGCTTTTTCAGCAACCTTTAAGGATCTCTCGCCGAAAAGGAGGAAGAACCTGAAACTCCAGGAGCGGGTTGCCGTCATCACGGGTTCTGCCCGCGGCCAGATGAGATTCCTTCCCACAGGCATCCGCGCCTGGCCTGGGTGCACACGCCGGGCCACCAGGTCCTCTATCTGAAGCTGGCCAAGACCGGAGGGGTTGTGTTCTCAGGCGATCTCTATCACTACCCAGAAGAGCGCACCCTGGATCGTGTGCCGACCTTCGAGTTCAATCCAGAGCAGACACGCGCGACTAGAGTGGCGATCGACACATTTTTGAAGAAGACGGGCGCGCAGCATCGCCGCCGCGTCGTGCATTTCGACGCGCCGGAGCATCCGCAGCCGGACTCACCAACAGAATTGACATTCACCAGGCTGTGCCGTATGAATAGAGTCGAATGCGCATAACACGTCGTACGGCGTTTCTTCGATTGCTTCTGGGTTTTCCTCTGGTAAGTCCAAAGTCGAAGTTTTTCTCTCAGGGCCGAGAGCAGATTCCGGGAGCGAAGAAAGCCGCATCCCTGGATCCGATTCGCTTCCACAACGTCGCCAGCTCGGCCGGTCTGAATTTCCAGGTCGAGAACAGCCCCACCCCTCTGAAGCACCTGATTGAGACCATGGCGGGAGGAGTCGCTGCGTTTGATTACAATGGCGACGGTCGCACGGATATCTTTTTTGCCAACGGCGCTGCCCTGCCTTCACTGCAGAAGGAATCCCCCAAGTATTGGAATCGCCTCTTCCGAAACGAAGGCGGGATGCGATTCAGGGACGTCACCGAAGAGGCCGGAGTGGCCGGCGAAGGGTACTCTATGGGCGCCGCGGCCGGCGATTACGACAACGACGGGCATGTGGACCTGTTTGTGGCGGGCGTCAACCGGAACATTCTCTACCACAATCTGGGAAATGGCCGTTTCGAGGACGTCACGGAAAAGGCCGGGATCAAGAGCGGCAAGTGGGCGGTGGCGGGAGGCTGGTTCGATTACAACAATGACGGCCTGCTCGACCTCTTCGTGGTGAACTACGCCCACTGGTCGATTGACAATAACCGTTTCTGCGGCGACCCTTCCCGTAACCTCCGCGTCTATTGCCACCCGATGTACTTCGAAGGCCTCAGCAATACGCTCTACCGCAACCGGGGCGACGGGACGTTCGAGGATGTCACGGAGAAATCCGGAATCGGCAAGTATCAGGGGCGCGGCATGGGCATCGCCTTTGCGGACTACGACAACGACGGCTTCATGGACGTCTTCGTGACCAACGACAACCAGGCGAACTTTCTCTTTCACAACCGCGGCGACGGCACCTTTGAGGAAGTGGCGCTCGAGGCGGGAGTCGCGCTGGCGAACGCCGGCGTGCCGGTCTCCAGTATGGGGGCGGACTTCCGCGATTACGACAACGATGGGCTTCCCGACATTTTTGTTACCGACCTGAACAACGAGGCCTTCCTGCTGTTTCACAACTTGGGCGGCGGCATGTTTGAGGATGCCTCTTACCCAAGCCGCCTTGCCGTCCTCTCCACCTCGCGAGGAGGTTGGAGCGCCGGAATGGCCGATTTGAATAATGACGGCTGGAAAGACCTGGTGAGCACGAACTCGCACGCGGATGACAACGTCGAGCAGTTTTCCGCCTATCACTATCGGCAGGCGAACAGCATCTTCGCCAATCTCGGGGATGGAACGTTTTGGGATGTGACCACAGAAGTGGGAAAGGACTTCCAGGTTCCCCGCGCCCATCGCGGGTGCGCGTTTGCCGACTTCAACAACGACGGCAAAATCGACATGGTGGTTTCATCTCTCCAAGACCCCGCCGAGTTGTGGCAAAACGTCAGCCCCAACGAAAACCATTGGATCATCCTCAAGCTGATCGGGACGAAGAGCAACCGCGACGGCATCGGAGCGCGCGTGCGGATCGGGAACCAATACAATCATATGACCTCCGCCGTCGCCTACGCCTCGTCCAGCCACTACGGCGTGCATTTCGGTCTGGGCAAGACCCCTAAGATTGCCGAGATCGAGATTCGCTGGCCCAGCGGAATCGCGCAGGTGCTGCGCGACGTCGCCCCCAACCAGCGCTTGGAAGTCCGGGAACCGGAAAAGTAGGCTTTACGGCGGCGTGATGGCGACTGCCTTCTCCACGCCCTGGTTCTCTTCCTGATTCTTACTCTGCATCTCCTGGTAGGTCCTGAACATTTCGCGCGCCAAATCCCTATCGCCGTGGGCCTGGTAGGCGCGGCCCAACTGGTAGTGCAAGCTTCCGTCCTCATCAATCGGCAAGGCGTCCTTGAGATGCGAAATCGCTTTTTCCGTTTGGCCCATCTGCAAATAGGCGAGACCCAAGGACTTTTGCGCGGGGAGAAACTTCGGATCGATCGCTACGGCCTTCTGCAAATAGGGGATCGCCTCCTGCGGCTTCTGCGCGCTCAGGATAACGTCACCCAGGAAATAGTTCAGTGATCCCGAATTGGGGTCCTGCCGGAGCAGTTCCTGAAACAACGTTCGCGCCTCGGCGAGGCTTCCTGACTCGGAAAGGGCAATCGCCAACTCTCTTTTGACATAAGGATTTCCGGGGGCGAACTTCAGCGCCTCGCGCCACTCCTTCACGGCTTCCGCGTATTGCCGGCGCTTGGACTCGATCCGGGCTCGCAGCTCGTGGGTTTCCAGCGAGGGCGGCAGCCGACCCAAGCGATCGTAGGCGCCCAGGGCAAGTTGGTTGTAGGCGCGGGTCTTCCAATACAGTTCCTTGGGGTCATGGGTGGTTTCCTGGACGACGGCCAGAAGGTTTCCCGTTTGATACTCGCACTCCAGCTTCTCCGTGCCGCAGTCGGGCGGAGGCAATTGTTTCTCCTTTGCTTCCTCGGTCGCAGCCCAATCCGGGTGCCCGGTTTCCTTATAGATTTCCGCCAGGGCAGCGTGAACTCCGCCGAGAGCCGGCATTTTGGCCAGCGCCTGCTTGTAGAAATAGAAAGCGCTATAAGTCTGCTTGGTTTCGAGGCGCGATTCTGCCACCAAGTCAAGCCAGTAGGCCGAGCCGGGAGCTGCCTCGGCAAGCTCATCAAAACTCTTTTGGGCCAGTCCCTCGTAACAGGCTCCCAGTCCGTGCCACACCTTCGCGCTCGACGGGTCCTGCTGGGAGAGCTTCTGAAAGCGTGAGGCCGCTGCGCCGAACCGCTCCAGCCCGAGTTCTGCTTCGGCTAGCGTCGCCTGCGCGTCGAAATTCTCCGGCTGGAGCTCCACAGCTTTCTCCAGGGGCGCGACCGCCAGGGAGGGCTGGCCCAAGTCGAGGTAAGCCGTTCCCAGCAGCAGCCAAGCCGGAAACAAATTGGGATCGAGCTTCAAGGCGGCTTGGTACTGCCGTATCGCTGCCCGCTTGTCACCCAACATGTCCAGGGCCAAACCGAGATTCATAACCAGCCCCGCATTGTTGGGCAATGCCCGGATGAGTTCGCGATAAATGGGGAGGGCTTCAGCGGGCCGCCCTGCTGCCATCAGTTCCTTGGCATGGTGCGCCTTCTCGGCCAGGGCCTGCTGAGACCGCACTTGGGTTGGAGAGACAAGAACTAGAACCGCCAATAGGCCTGTCCGGGCACAGGAGAGTTTCATTCGCATCCTCGTCAGCAGTCATTATACCGGGCGGGACAGGCCAGCGGCATTCCCTTGTTTCATGACAGGACGCGGCAGAGCCGCTCAGCCTGACCAAGCTCAGCAGGGTGACGAGCCGCGCCGCCCCAGCCGGTGTACGGCCGAGACTTGCCTCGGCCTGGGCCGGGTGTGGTTACCAAAAACCTCGTCTGCATTGAATCAATTGATCTTGTCCCGCCGCGACTGGTAAGCTCCCGTTCCTATGTGTGCGCTATCTGTTTCCGTTCTTGCCGCCCTACGTTCCTCCTTTCGGACCCGGGCCGCTCTGCAATTGGAGATCCTCGCTCTCCGCCACCAGATCCATGTGCTGCGGAGGGTGCAGCGTGGGCGTGTTCAACTGACGACAGCGGACCGTGTCCTCTGGACGACGTGAGGGTTTTCCAGAATAACAGGAGGCTCTATGCGTATGATTCCGAATGGGAAGTATGTAGAGCCGCGGCAGACATTATTGGTACCGTGGTCGAGTTTTTTGTATGCACAAGTCCTTCTCATGTGTGTATTGGCCCTGCCGGGGCACGCAGAGCAGCCGAAGACGATCCCAGCCTTTAGACAGTGGACAGAAGCGTCGGGTACCTATTCATTTGGGAGCAGCACACGCATCGTTGTCGATGAGGCTTATGCCAGCCAGCTCTCCGATATCGCCTCGACGTTTGCGAGCGATCTGCTGGATCTCACGGGACAGTCGATTCCGATCGTGGTCGGAGCCAGTAGTGCGCAAGCCGGCGATATATACCTCACCATGGGCGCGACCGATGCTTCGCTGGGGCAAGAGGGCTACCTGCTAGCCACCGCTGATCACATCAGTATCAGCGCACAAACCAACACGGGCGTGTTCTACGGAACGCGCAGCGTCCTGCAGATGCTGAGGCAGAGCTTTCAGATTCAGGCCGGCACGGCACGAGACTGGCCGGACTATCCCGAGCGGGGGTTGATGGTGGACTTGGGGCGAAAGTTCTTTTCCATCCCCTTTTTGCAGCGCCACATCAAAGACCTGGCTTACCTGAAGCTCAATTACTTTCATTTCCATCTTTCCGATGACCTCGGGTTCCGGCTGGAATCCGCCAGTCATCCTGAAGTTGTCTCTTCCGACCATTACACCAAGGCTGACATTCAGGACCTCCTCGCTCTCGCGCAAAGCTACCACGTCATGATCGTGCCGGAGATCGATCTTCCCGCGCATGCCGCGGCGCTGCTGGCGCCCCATCCCGAGCTGCAACTGCCCGGCCACCCCGACAAAGTGGACCTGGGCCAAGCGGGCAGCTACACACTTGTTAGCGACCTGCTCAACGAGTATTTGCCGCTGTTTCCCGCGCCCTTTTGGCACACGGGAGCCGATGAATATCTCTCCCCGAGCGAATATGCGAATTTCCCCGAGCTACTCAGCTATGCTCAGCAACAATACGGACCCAACGCCAATGTCTACGACATTTACCCGGGCTTCGTGAACTGGGTGGATGAAATCGTGAGAGTGCATGGAAAGCAACTGCGCTGCTGGAACGACATTTACGGAGTCACGGGCAATGTCAATGTTCCTAATTCCGACATCGTGCTCGATCTCTGGACCACCACTATTCTGGCCGGCGAGGCATTAAGCAAAGGCCATACCATCCTGAATTGCAGTTACGCCACGCTCTATTACGTGTTGGGGAGGGCGAGTTCCGATCAGGCCGATCCCGTGAATCTCTATCAAAACTGGGCGCCCAACCTGCAATGGCCTGGCGACGTTGATCTACCACCGCTGACCACGGGAGTGCTGGGAGGGAAATTTCACGTCTGGTGCGATTCCCCGGACGCGCAGACGGAAGATGATGTTCAGGCGAACCTCGCCGACTATCTTCGCTCCCTGGCCCAGAACAGTTGGGGATCGCCCAAGCTTGTCTCGGCGTACAGCGATTTCACACCGATCATGGACCTGGTTGGGCACACTCCGGGCTGGGGACCGGATTTTAGCCTCACGGTTTCGTCACGGAGCGCCAGCGTGGTGGCGGGCCAGACTGCGAAATATTCTTTAACGCTGACTCCGTTGCTGGGGTTCAATCAATCAGTTTCCATGATGTGCACACATAACATCCCGGAAGCCGTTTGTTCCGTTTCTCCGGGAATCGTGCCGGCCACTGGTTCCGCCCCTTCCACCGTGACGGTATCGGTTTCAACCACGGGGTCTTCCGTGAACGCGTTGAATTTGCCTCGCGGCTCACGGCCGGCGTTCCCTTACAAACTCGCCTGGGCCGCAGCGATACTGCCGGGGGTCTCTTGGAGAAGGCGGCGCGGTTCTTTTGGCAGGACAAATTGGATTCTGCTCCTGTCCTTGGCCGGGCTGTTTGGCTGGGGTCTGGTCTCGGCGGGATGTGGAGGCTCTGGCTCGACGGTTACGCCACCCCCCGCCGCGACGCCCGCGGGAACCTACGAGGTTGTCGTCCAAGCCGCTTCGGGATCCCTCATTCACCAGGTTACCCTCAGCTTGACCGTTCAGTAAGGCCGGCAGCGTTGCGTGAGCCTCTTTTCCAGGGGTTTCTCACTCAATCCTTATCTCCAGGAAAGGAACTGGAGTGTCGCTATTCTGTTGGAAGAGTACAGACTCTTTACGGACGCTCCTGAAATTCGTATCATACCTGCGGAGGAGTGATCCGGGAGTGCGTGTTCTGAGGACGTCGCGGGCAAGGTCGGCACTCCCGGCCGGCACGGTTATCATTCCAACGAGGCCCTTTCCGGTGAACCCATCCCCGAAGCACTTGGCTACTTTCGCCTTTTTCCTTCTAGGCCTCAGCGCCTCGACTGGGTTGTGCCAGAGCAATACAGGGCGCGCGTCCGGCGGCACGCCGGTCTTGCTGATCACGGTCGATACGTTGCGTGCGGACCGCCTGAGCTGCTACGGGGCGCGCAGCGTTAAGACTCCCGCCATGGATGCCCTGGCCGCGCAAGGCGTGCGCTTCGAACACGCCTTGGCGCAGGTCCCCACCACCCCGCCCTCTCACGCCGTGATTCTGACCGGGACCTATCCCATGTACAACGGCTTGCGGGGTTTCACCAGCGGTCCGCTGCCGAAGGGCGTCGGCGTGCTGGCCGAAGCCTTCCAGCGTCACGGATACGACACGGCGGCCTTCGTGAGCTCGGCCGTACTGGAATCAAGCTGGGGATTCGGTCGAGGCTTCCAAGAGTACGACGACCGTTTCACCGTGCGGCGGGTGGAAATCGGCAATCCTGCGGCCATCGAGCGTCGCGCCGAAGAGACTGTGGGCCGCCTGCTGGCCTGGTTCCAGGCCCGCTCCCAGAGCGGGACGGCTGCGCCCCCTTTCTTTGTCTGGCTGCACCTCTACGATCCCCACGCCCCCTATGACCCGCCGGAGCCTTTCCGCGCCCAATATGCCGGCCACCTTTACGACGGCGAGATTGCCTACGCGGACAGCCAACTTGCACGGCTGTTTGATTATCTGCGCAACAACCGCCTCTACGATCGGACCCTCATTGCCCTGATGAGCGATCACGGTGAGTCATTGGGCGAGCATGGCGAAGATGAGCACGGCTTCTTTATCTACGAATCCACCCTGCATGTCCCGCTGATTTTCAAGCTGCCCTCCGGGATGGGCACGCCGCATGTAGTTCGCCGCCTTGTGGGAATTATCGACGTGGCGCCCACGCTGCTCGATTTGCTTCACTTGCAGGACCCGCTGAGCCGGCAGTTCCAGGGGACCAGCCTTGCATCGGAAATTCTGGGCAAAGGCACGGCAAGCGAACGCCCGGTTTATTCGGAGACCTACTATCCACGCGATTCTTTCGGCTGGAGTGAGCTGCGCGGCATCACTACCGAGCGCTTCAAATACATCCATGCGCCGCACCCCGAGTTCTACGACCTTCGGAGCGATCCCCAGGAAGCCCACAGCCTGTACGCAGAGCGCGCCTCGCTTGCCGCCGCAATGCGCGAGCAACTGACCGGCCTCGAACGGCGCTATGCCTCCACCCTCCCCACACCGACGGGGCCACCCCTGCCTTTGGAAACAGTCGAAAAGCTCAAGTCGTTAGGGTATCTAGCCTATGCGGGTGCAGCGCAACCCGCCGCGAGCGGGCCGCTCCCCGACCCCAAGGACCGGCTGAAAGTCTTCAAATCGGTCATGCGCGCCCATGCTCTCAATGAGGCGGGGCGCTACGAGGAGTCCAATCGGGTCCTGGAGCCACTGGCCACCGAAGAGCCGGGCCTCTTCGTGATTCCTTTCCTCAAGGCGGAAAACTATTCGCAGACGCACCGCTGGCCCGAAGCCGAGAAGAGCTATCAAGATTGCTTGAAGATCAATCCCACGTTTGACCGCGCCCTCATGGGCTTGGCGCGCGCCTACATGGTCGAAGGCGAGGAAGAGAAAGCGAAGCCGCTACTGGAACTTGTGGTTCACCAAAACCCTCGCAATAATTTCGCCTTTCATGCCCTGGGGAGAATTGCGCGCCTCGAAGGAAACCATGAGGAAGCTTATCGTTACCTCCTCAAAGCCGCCGATGCGATGCCCGGCATCGCGGTTTTCCAGCAGGAGCTGGGAATCACCTTGGTCGACCTTAAGCGCTTTCAAGAAGCCCTTGGCCCGCTGAGCCGCGCCGAAAAGCTGGGGCAGGAAGACCCCCGCCTCGAACATTATTTGGGCACGGCCCTGGCCAATGTCGGCCGGTTCAAAGAGGCTGTGGACCATTACCAGAAGGCCTTGAAGATGAAGCCGGACCTCGCGCAGGCACGTCTGAGCCTCGCTTTTGCCTACCTCAACCTGGGCGATCGCGCCGATGCGAAACGCGAGTTCAACACCCTCTGCCAGCAGAGCACTTCCCTCTGCGAGCAATACCGCGATCAGTTTCCATAAGAAGGCGGACCATAGACGTAGGGGCGGCCCTTGTGGCCGCCCGGGGGCAACCACAAGGCTTGCCCCTACGAGCCCCCCCACAGCGCAATCGATCTCAATAGACCCGGAGCAGGGCAGTCCCGTCCGACGGGAACACAGCCAGCACTGCCCGGCGCCCAAAAAGAAAGCGGGCGCGAAGAACGCGCCCGCTGTCCTAATCCAACTTGTCTTCCTTCAGAGCAGCCGCCACAGGAATGTGCTGTTGTGCGCTGTGGCGATGGCCTAGAGGGGCGCATCGTTGTGCGCCCCGCAAAAGCCTTTAGCGTCAGAACCTGAGCTTAAGTCCTAGTTGGACATATCGCTCGCCGTAGCCAGAGCTGATCTGACCAAATTTTCCACCACACGTTCCGAGGACGTCCGTGCAGGTCGTGTTGGGATTGCTGAAGTGAGGCGAGTTGGTCAAGTTCTGCGCCTCCGCACGGAACTCCAGATTGAACCGCTCTGTCAGCTTGAAGTGCCGGAACAAGCTGGCATCCATCTGCACCAGACCTGGTCCCCTCAACCAGGAGGGGTTCCGCCCCACGGTCCCTAAAACGCCATTGTCCTCGACCGGAGCGAAACTTGCCGGATCAAACCAGTATTGACCCGGGCCTTGCCCCTTCGGGTACTTAACGGGTGCAATCTGGTTCGGATCCTGGCTGGTGCCTGGGGTATTGAGGTTGCCGCCGCCACTTTGGCCCAGAGTCAGCGGAGAACCGGTCCAGGCGCTGAAAACACCATTGACCTGCCAGCCGCCGAGAACTGCTCGAGGGACTTTCTCGGTGTTGGCAAATTGCTTGCCGGTTCCGAAGGGTAGCTCGTACACAAACGCCGTCTTCATCATTTGGGTGTGATCAAAGTCTGACACCCCTCGATTGAGGCTCTGGCACCCCTGGGGCAGCGCGGCTGAGGCAACACAAGTAAACCTCAGCGCGTTTTCCCAACTATTGTCACTGGTGTAGCCGACCACCTTCGACCAAGTGTAGGACCCCTGGAGGTAAAGCCCCTTGCTAAAGTGACGATTGAGCGTGACCTGGAGCGAGTTGTAGTGGGTGTCCAAATAGCCCTGGAAGAGGTAGGTGCCAGCGGTCCGCTGGAACGCCGAATAGAGCGGCTGGCTGGCGCTTGTACCACCCAGCGTTGCGGGGTTCATGTTCCTCCCGTTCATCATGTGGACGTAGTGGTTGCCTACTTCCCCGACACTGAGGAGGAACTGGCCGGGCAACTGGCGTTCCACAAAGAAGTTCCAGGACTCGATGTAAGCGCGTTTGAACTCGCCTGCGGCGAGAGTCCCGACGTCCACGGTGTTGGGAGCAACGATGGCACCCGAGGAGATGTCGGGATCCGTGATCAGGGGGATGCCATCCGCGAAGGTGCCGAGTGGCTGCCAACCGCTCACTGGTGAGTTGGGCACTATGTTATTCGCCCCCATCGCCAGGGGGAAGAAGCCCCGCAGTGGCCTTTCGAGCGGGAGGGAATCGTTCGACATGCCAAACCCGGTTCGAATCACCATCTTGTCGTTGAGCCGGTACGCCAGCCCGAGTCTCGGCATGAAGAGCTTCTTGCTCGATGTGTCCCCCAGGTGGATGGGGTTACCGGCCACCCCGCCGAGCAGCGTTTCATTGGTGGCGGGGTCGTACCGCTCGAACTTGACGGCGCCATCGCGGACGATTAAGGGGAAGTACTCCCAGCGGACGCCCACGTCCACTGTGAACTTGGAATTGACCCTCCAACGGTCGCCGAAGTAAAACGCAGATTGTGTGTCCTTCGCCGTGTTCTTGATGTACTGGCGGCTCTTACTGGTTGAGGAGACAATACCCAAATCGAACAGGGCCACTTCATTCTGCCGGCCCGAGGCAAAGCCTTTGCCGGCTGCGACCCCGCCCGAGGTGAAGACCGGCAGTTGTGTATAGTTCGCGTCATGGGGCAATACTGGCAAGTTCAAGCCCGAGTTGTCCGGGGAAAAGCTTATATACCCCCGCGGGCAGCAGTAGATTTCGGGTTGCCAGTGGTTCAGGTGATTGTGAGAAACGTCGACACCCAAACGGAACTCATGACTGCCGCGCACGATGGTGAGATTGTGGGAAGTGGTGGACGTCCAGTCGTTGCGGAAGACGGGCTGCCACCCGTTGGCATCACCGAGAGTATTGAAGTCCCCCGAATAATACCCCATGTAGATTCCGGGGAGCCCGGTGTAAAGAGGGTCGCCGTCAGGCGCATTGGCCCCCGGAATTCCCAGGATGGTCTCGCCCAGAGGCTTCCCATAGGTCGGAGGCTGGCTGTTCTCCGCCATGCGCGTGAAGCCCAGGTGTCCGGTCAGCACCATGTTGGGCGAAATCGTCCAGGTGTGCCCGAGGGTTTCCGTCTGAGCGAATTGGTGGCCATTACCCGTGGCGCCGCCCGCGGCGCCATAATACGGTGGGTCAACCGCGTTGAAGTTCTGGCCCATGTACTTGCCCCAAATCGTGTGTTTGTCAGACCGGTTCCAGTCGATCTTCCCGCTAAAGATCTGGCGCGTGTACTTCTGCGTGGTGCTGACGAAGTAGTTCGAAGTCGTGTTTTGATTGAAGGTTTGGCCCTGCGGGAAATAATCCGGCGTGGGGACCAGTTTCATGAAGGCCATGGCGCCCGGGTTAAGGCGGCCGGAAGGAAGGACGTTGAGCGCCCCGTTTGAGGAGAACACAGCGCGGCCGGTCCCATCCGCATTCCCACTTGTTGGGTCGAAAACCATTCCTTGCTGCAACTGAACTCTGCCGCCTTCGGTCGTGGGGACCATGATGGGGTTCCCCGTGGAATCGAAGAGGGGCTTGCCCAGCGCGCTGGAGAAGTCTCCCCCGCGCCAGTCACTGATGGTTGTTCCTTCGGCAGTCGGCGGGAGGAGGGCTTGGGCTGAATAGTTATTCCGTTCGAAGAGGCCCTCCCAGTTTGCGAAGAAGAACAGCTTGTTCTTCTTGATCGGCCCCCCGATGGTACCACCGTCCTGGTTAAGGATGTGCTTCGACTTCTTTTGGCTGCCGGGATAGAAGACGTTGCTGGCATCCATGGCGTTGTCGCTGTGGAAACCGTAAAGAGTCCCGTGAAAGTCGTTGGTTCCGGATTTGGACACCACGTCCGTCGCCACGCCCGCCGTTAGCCCTTTCTCCACGTCGAAGTTGGAGGTCTGGACGTTGACTTCCTGAATCGTGTCCTGCGGCGGGACGACCAGCATGTGGTTGGGCAGCCAGATGAACAGGTTCGTGGCGCCATCCACCCGCGTGGTGTTGATGCGCGGCGGTAAGCCGTTGGCGTCGATGTTCAAGGAACGCTCCGGGGTATCTGAATAGGAGTTCGGGTAGCTCTTGGTAATTTGCGAGTCAGAGAAAACCCCAGGAGCCAGTAGCTCTGCAGTCTGGAAGTTGCGATACGGGTCCGTAGGCAAATTCTCGATCGCAAAGCTGCTGACGGTGGTGTGGACATCGGCCTTCTCTGTCTGCAGCACGGCCGCAGAGGCCTGTACCGTCACCTCTTGCGTGACGGCTCCGAGCTCGATCCGCAAGTCCTGGCCGTTGACTTGGCCGATGACCAAATCGATGTTGGTCCTCCTAAGCGGCCTGAAGCCTTTGGCCGTTGCTTCAATTGTGTAGATACCTTGTGGAAGGTCCAAGATTCTGTAGAGGCCTGTGGAATCTGTGGTGGTTTGACGCTTGAGGCCCGTGGAATCATTGGAAATGGCAATTTGTGCTCCTGGTACCACGGCTCCGGTCTGATCTGTAACCGTACCTACCACGGAACCGTAAAGCACCTGGGCACTTGCGGATTGTGGAATGAAGGTGAACAAGATACACGTCACCAGCAAACAAAGGATAGAGACTCGCTCCCCTTTGATGGGCATCTTTACTGCCTCCTTGTTTTTGACCTGCAGACCCGTCGCGAAGTGTATGCGCGCCTCGCCATCGGAATGGGTGCGCGCCAGCATTTCAAGGTAAGGACGTCAATCCAGCGTATTCCGACTCAATTCTTCTCGAACCATTTACATCGGAATGTATACGGATGTCAAGTGATTTCCCGGATGTTGACACAATGTCTATGTTATCTGTTTGCGACAATGTTGACTGACCACGCCGAGCGCCCCGGCGCCGCGATTTCGATAATTGCTTTATCAGGGTGGTTTCGAACGAAGCGACGAGGCAATCGAACGGCGGCCCTTAATGCGAGGCCTCCTCAGGAGGACTTGGCGCGCTTGCGCACGGAGTGAGACTGCTTAGCGTGGGCCGCCGGGGCCCTCAAGGGTCCGGAGGTCCTGATTGATATCCGCCAGCAGTTTGGATTGGCCGCGCGCTGCCGCCTCGGTTCGCGCCTGCTTCAGATAATCCAGCGCCTTTTGCCGGTCACCTGCACGCCCGTAGGCGGCTCCGAGGGCGTAGAGGTACGCGGGAGTGCTTTTATCTACTGGAGTAAGGGTCTGCAAGAGCTGCTCGATCCCCTCCCGGTACCGCTGCTGGGTAACCAAGACGCGCCCCAAGTTGAAATGTGCCTGCCGGAAGTCCGGCTTGCCTTCCACCGCTTTCTTGTACTCGGCAATCGCTTCCGGCACCTTCCCCTGCCGTTCCAGCAAATAGCCGAGATTGTTGTGGGCGTCGGCGTAGGAGGGATCAATTTCCAGTGCCGCACGGAAAGACTTTTCAGCCTGCTCAAGTTTCCCTTCTCTCATCATCAGAACACCGTAATCATAATGGGCATCGGGAAACTGGGTGGGGTTGAGCTTCACTGCCGCTTGGTAGTGTTCCTCAGCCTTTTCCAGGTTTCCCACGCGGCCATAAAGGACGAGCAGATTGATGTGTGCCTTCACCAATCCCGGGTCCAGCCGCACCGCCTCTTCGGTTTCTGCAATCGCGTCTTCCGGCCGCCCCACCTGTTCGAGCTGCACACCTCGTTCCAGGTGGGCAGCGGCTCCCTTGTCCAGCTTTCGCATCTCGTCCCGTAGGGGGTCATCGACGGGGGGCACCACCGTCTTGTTCTGGGCGTGCAAGGCGAGTTCCTGCTGAGCCTCCTCGCTATTCCCCAGCTTCCGATCAACCTGGGCCAGCGCATAGTGTGCAGCGCCATAGGCCGGGAAGAGCTCGCAAGCCTTGCGGAAGGATTCCCGGGCGGCGGTGGGGTCCCCACGGGCCCTGGCAATCCGTCCCAACCCATAATATGCCTCGGCAGCACCCGGTGACTGCTGCACAATTTCCGCATACACGCCATGGCTCGCCTCGAGCTCGCCGGCGTTGAAGAGGCTCTCCGCCAGTTTCAAGCGCGCCGCCAGATAATCCGGGTTCAGCCGCAACGCTGCCCCCAGCGTCCGAGCGGCCTCCGAGTGTTTTCCTTGCTTGGCCAGCAGCGATCCGAGGTAGTACAACCACTGGAACGACCTGGCATCGAGTTGGTGAGCTCGTTCGTAGCACACCCGGGCCTCCTCCGGTCGGTCGTAAAGATCCAGGAGCATTCCCAACCGGCCGGAGGCCGGGGCATCTTGGGGGCGCCCCCGGGCTGCGCCGTAGGCTTGTTGAACTTGGTCACGAACTTCCGGAAGGAAGCCCGCTAGCGTGAGCTTTGGGAGGTCGGGAAGACGAGGGCTTTCGCCGGCCACTGCGCAAATGGAGACCCCGACAGTAACGATCATAACACCGCCCCACTGCCGCATGGCGTCATTGTACGACAGAAGGCGGAGGTTCGCGAACTGCGGGGCTTGCAGTGGGAAATAGCGGCTTCAAGAACCTGGGTCGGGACTTGGCGCGGTGGTCTCCTGGCTCAGAATCGCCCGGTAGCGGGTGAGGTCCCGCAGATCGCGGATCGGCTCCGGAGGAACAAAGCTGCCTCGCAGCAGACCATGGTGGAGGAGGTCCGCAATCCGCGGTGACGTAAATTTGATTGTGTAAAAACGGAGAGGGTGTAGGTTTTGTTGTGTGAGCAACAAAATCTCTTTTAGAGAGGAGCCTACACCCTTGACACGAGCCGACTATAGCACAGAAGAGTATGCAGGTTTTCTGGAGAATCTGAAGGAGAGTTTTTGGGGTGACTTCCGGGGTCAGGTGCGGCAGACGTTAAAAGCCTTGTTGGACGTGGATGCCGAGCAGC
>Ga0208457_1000146_pt1 | contig 92616 bp, 68 predicted proteins | sample June2015DPH_10_1_FD_185513 | JGI IMG/M metagenome (GOLD analysis project Ga0208457, IMG submission 185513) | Peatland microbial communities from SPRUCE experiment site at the Marcell Experimental Forest, Minnesota, USA - June2015DPH_10_150... | ecosystem: Environmental > Terrestrial > Soil >... | reverse complement strand
CCACAATTTCAGCACGGTTTGCTTCCAAAATTTATCGCCATCGCGCCGCCGACAAACTCTTCGAACCCGCAGTCGCGGTAGCCGCACGATTCCATCAGCGATTTGATCCCCCGCTGCGCCGGATATTCCTGCAAGGAAGCCAGAATGTAACCATGGGTGTCGGGGTCGCCGCAAAAAATTCCGCCCAACAGCGGCAGCACAACCCGCAAATACCCGAAGTACACACTACGCCACAACGTCGACTCGGGCTTGCCAAAATCAAGCGACAACAATTTCCCGCCGGCCCGCAGCACCCGTAGGATCTCGCGCAAGCCCGCTTCGATGTCGGCGAGATTGCGCAACCCGTAGCCGATGCTGACTGCGTCGAACGAATTGTCAGGAAGTGGTAAACGCAACGCATCGGCTTGTATCCATCCGACGTTCCCGTTGCGGGTGCGCGCAACGCGGAGCATTTCCATCGTGAAATCCACTCCGACGGTGCGCGGCGGCGGTTCGCGTCGCAGGAAGCACAAGGCCAGATCACCCGTGCCGCAGCACAGGTCTAGGACGGCCCGCGGCTCGCCAGCCATCTCGATGAGCCGCCGCTTCCAGCGCCGATGCTGAGCAGCGCTCATGATGTCATTGAGCAAATCGTAGCGGCGCGCGATAGTGGCAAACAACTCGTGCACCTTCTCCGCACGATTCTCGTCGGGTTGGAAGAATCTGCTTTGCACGGCACGCAAGCCTAGCTGGAAGAACCGTGATGAGCAACGACCGAATCGCCGAAGCGTTGGAACTCCTTCAAAAGTTTACCGACAACGATTTGGCTCGTTACAGCCTGGCGCAAGCGTATTTCGATGCCGGCGGCTTACGTAAACGCTGCCGGCATCTGCGTCCTCTCTGTGCAAAGAAGAACGACTGGATGGTCGTGCTCATTCTTCCCGGCAAATCGCTGATCGCTCTCGACCGCGGTGCCGAAGCCAAACCGATCCTCGAACACGCCCATGAACTCGCCGTTGCCCAACACCACGACGGCCCGCGGGAGGAATTGGAGGAGCTGTTGAAGACACTGTAGCTGCGCTTCTGCGAAGCGCATCAATCACTTCATCGCTGCGGGCGACGGCGCTTCCCAGAAGCGCCGCTACATCACGGCAAAACCACATCCCTTCCGGGTACGGAAAGAGGGGGGCCGAGTGGCGACGCACAGCAGCGGCAGGGCGATGCTCGCCGCCGTGTTGACGAACTGATCAAATTCGCCTTTGAAGTCACTGTCAGTGACGAAACCGCAATGGGCGATCCGGCGGGCCGCCTGTCATCCATTGCTCCAACGGCGGCAAACTGGTCGCCGATGCGCCATAGCGCTTTGGCGACGGCGCGAAGCTTGCCCTACATCTCCTCGGGCGGAGGGCCTTTGGGCGGCGCTTGTTGTTCGATTTGTGTCACGTGGAATCGGCGCTCCAGTACGAGCGCATCGTTGCAGTAGAATTCGATTGAATACAAACCGGGCTGCGGAAAAACAAGCCCGACGAGATTGAAATTCAGCTCCGCCACGGTGTGAATGTCGGGGAACTCAATCTGGCCGTTGACGTCTGCCACGACCTTTTCCGTCTCCTCATTCACGATGCGCAATCGCGCCGTGTAATAGCCGCGCCCTTCGGTCAGGGAAACAAAGACGCTTATCTGCGGGTGGTGGCAGGGAAAGTCGGTGCTGGCAATGTTGTTGAAAATGCCGATCAGCGATTTCTTGTTGGTGAACTTGTCGTCGATAATCTGGTCGCAGATCACGATGGCCAAACCCGTCGGCGAAGATTTTTCAGCGACCATCAGCGGGAAATGTCCTTCTGGCTGATCACCGCGAACCCCGCCTTGGTGAGAACATCGCGCGCGTACTCAGAGTCTTCGCAGTGCAGCGCCAGCAGCGCCTTGTCGCGCGGTCGCACCATCAGCGAGTAAGTGTACTGCACATTCACTTCAGCAGCCACGAGATGCTGCAGGACGATGTCGAGTTTTTCAGGGCCGCGCGGCAGTTCGACCACGACGAGGCTGGATTCGTTCACAGGCAGGCGCGCTTTGCGCAGTGCTTCGCGGCATTGATCGGGGTCGTCCACCACCATCCGAATCACCGCGGAATCCGCCGTGTCCACGACCGACAGGCCGCAAATGTGCACGTTGGCCTCGCCGAGTGTGCGCGTCAGATTGAGGAGTGCTCCGACTTTGTTTTCGAGGAAGACGGAAAACTGCTTCACCAGCGGCGGACGCAATGCCTCGGTCGTTTTCGGGGTGACTTCGGTCATGATCTCCTCGCGTGCCTACTGTAACGCAAGCAGGCGCGCTGGCAAGGTTTTAAATCGAGTAATCCTAGGCAATATGCGAAATCTTCAGGAAATCAATGATCTGCGCGACGGACTCCTTCACGGTCTGACGATCCGTGTGCACGACGATCTCAGCTTTCTCAGGCGGCTCGTACGGCGCGGATACGCCCGTGAAGTTTTGAATCTGTCCGGCGCGCGCCTTCTTGTACAGGCCCTTGTTGTCGCGCGCCTCGCACACATCCAGCGGCGCATTCACCCATACCTCGATGAACTCCCGGTCCTGCAGCAACTCGCGCACGAGTCGCCGGTCGTCGCGATAGGGCGAAATAAACGCTGTAATGACGAGCACCCCCGCGTCGGCAAAAAGCCTTGCCACCTCGCTGACGCGGCGGATGTTCTCCGTGCGGTCTTCAGGCGAGAACCCGAGGTTGGCGCTCAACCCGTGGCGGAGGTTGTCGCCGTCGAGCACATACGTGTGCAGACCCATACTGAACAACTCCCGCTCCAACTCCGTCGCGATGGTGGACTTGCCCGCGCCCGACAAGCCCGTGAGCCAGATCACGGCGCCCTTGTGCGTATTGCGACGTTCGCGCTCGGCGCGTGTGACTTTACCGGTCGTCCAGAAAATGTTCGTGCTCTTGATGCCCGACAACAATTGGCGGCGGTCGGGATATTCGCCTTTCGAGATGATGCCGCCGCCGCACACCTGCCTGCCATCGACGATCACGAAGCGTCCTGTTGGGACAATGCGATCGTAACGATCGAAGGCAATGGGAGATTTCGTGCGAATGGTTACTTCGGCCACGTCGTTACGGGCGATGTAGTTGCGCTGGGAACTGTCGATCTCGGCCAACGTCGAAGCATCGATGATCTTTTCAATCGACTGAACCTGGCACTCGATTTCCTCGGTCGTCAGCTTGAGCTTGACCTTGCGCCCGACTTCTAGGTTCTGCCGCCCCAGCCAGAACAGTTTCGCGTTGAACAGGTCGGTTTCCACCGGCGCGTCCTGTTCGTGCGAGGCGACCTGCCCGCGATTGACGAAGATCTGTTCGGTAAGCGTGATTCCGATCGATTCGCCGGCGTTGGCTTCGGTTCGCGGCGGCGCGTTCCAGCACTCGATGCTTTTGACGGTGCTGGTTTTGTTGCGCGGCGAGAAAACCAGCCTGTCGCCGACCCGCAACGTGCCTGACTCGATGCGGCCAGCCAGAATGCGCCGTTCGTCGAAACGGTAGACGTCCTGGATCGGAAATCGCAGCGGAAGGTTGTGCGGCTTCTCCGCGATCCGCAAATCATCGAGCGTCTGAAGGACTGTTCGCCCTGTATACCACGGCATATTGGCCGATTTCGTCGCGATGTTGTCGCCGAGTTTGGCGGAGATCGGAATGAACAGCTTTGGAACGACACCGAGCTGACCGAGGAATTCGCGATATTGTTTCTCAATGCCATTGAAGACCTTGTCGCTATATCCCTTCAAGTCCATCTTGTTGACGAGCACAGCGATCTGGTCGATGCCGAGCAGGTGCAACAGATAGCCGTGGCGACGCGATTGCTCTTGCACGCCTTCCGTGGCGTCGATGAGGAGCAAGGCGGCTTCGGCGTTGGCCGCGCCAGTGACCATGTTTTTCAGGAATTCCTTGTGACCCGGCGCGTCGATGATCACGTATTGGCGTTTCGGCGTGCGAAACCAGATTTGCGCGGTGTCGATGGTGATGTTTTGATCGCGCTCAACCTGCAGGCCGTCCGTCAGAAACGCCCACTCGAACGGGACACCGCGCCGCTCGCACGCGGCCTTGATCTTTTCGTATTTGCCGTCGGGCAATGAACCCGTGTCGTGAAATAATCGGCCGACAAATGTGGACTTGCCGTGATCGACATGGCCGACGATGACGATCTTCAGTTGTTCGTTTGGCTGTGCTGTCTGCTGCATGAAATTCACCACAAAGCCCACGAAGAACACGAAGACTTCGTGGGCTTCGTGCTCTTGGTGGTTTAACTCTCACTCACATGTATCCATCGCGCCTCAACTTCTCGAACGCGTCTTCGCTCTCTTGGTCCTGGGCGCGGACGCTGCGCTCGCTTTTCTTGGTGGTGCGCAGTTCCTCTCTGATTTTTTCAAACGTGTCGGCGTTTGAGTCGATGGCAAAGGTGCACGGCGTGCAACCAAGACTGCGGTAGCGTTTGCCGTTCTTGGCGAAATACAGATGCACCATCGGGATCTTCTCGCGCTCGGCGTATTCCCAGACGTTCATTTCGGTCCAGTGCAAGAGCGGATGGACGCGCAGATGCGTGCCGCCAGCCAGGTCGGTGTTGAATTGATCCCACAACTCGGGCGGCTGGTCTTCGACGTTCCATTCCATGTGCTTGTCGCGCGGCGAGAAGTAACGCTCTTTCGCGCGCGTCGGATCTTCGTCGCGGCGAACGCCGACGATGAGGCCGCCATATTTTTCGCGCTCGACGATCTTCTTAAGGTTCTCCTTCAACAGCGCCGAGCAGCAGACGACGCGGCCGCGGGTGTGGTTCATGCCTTGGGCGAGTGCTTCGTCGTTGCGGGCGATGACGAGATTGAGGTTCCACTCGCGGCTGAGGCGGCCGCGGAGTTCGATCAGTTCAGGCATGTCGAAACTCGTCTCCATGAAGACACAAGGGATTGGCACGCGGCCAAAGAATGCCTTGCGCGCCAGCCACACCAGCGTCATTGAGTCTTTGCCGACGCTCCAGAGCATCGCCAGCCGCTCGATCTTATTGAACGCCTCGCGGATGATGAAGATGCTTTGGTTCTCCAGTTTGTCCAGGTGATCCATGAGATTATTCTATTTCCCGAGTCTGTCATTCTGAGCGAAGCGAAGAATCTCGCTTGTTTGAGCCAAACCCTGTCCACGCTTCAGCGGGGTCAGGGTGACACGCGCAGCGTGTCAACTTTCGATTACGTTGATGCCGACGGGCTCGACTTTGACACCGCCGCCCTCAAGCCATTTGATGGCTTTCTTGATTTCCGAGCGCTCACCTTCAAGTTCCAACGAGACAATGCCAACGTCTTTGGTCACGCTCGCCTGTCGGATGTTGGTTACCACTTTGAATTTGTGCCCGAGTTCGTAAATCACGGGTCGTTGAATCACTTTTTTTGGATACGTCAGCCACACCCGTTTTGTTTCCTTCGCTGCTTTCGCCATGTTGTCCTTTCAAAAGGTTAACGACACCCGCCCGCGATGGCGGAGATAATCGAGATTTCGTCGCCGTCTTTCACGGTGTTGACGATGGGAGCACAGTCTTCTGCTTGTGCGCCGTGAATGTGCACGTCGTGTTTGTCCACCGACCCGAGCTTGACGAACTCTTCGAACGACTTGGTAATCAGCGACTTGATCGCGTCGTAGTCGTAATCAACCTCGAGCGGACCGAAGCAGAATTCGCAGACGTGGAGCGCTTCCTTCGGGTAGCGGCGCCCGCATTCGCGGCATCTCAGACTAGTGAAGAAACCGTGTTTCGCTTTCATGCACACCTTTTTTCTCCACCAAGATTCGGCCGCTGAAAGGCAAAAAACTGCCTCGTCAGCCTCCCCGATTTGACGGGGCAAGCAGTGAAGAGGCAACCAAATGACACTTGTCTCTCCCTCATCTTCCCCCGCTACCCGACAGTTCATCGGGATTCGGAGTTGGAATTGGCACCTTGTCTCCCCCGAATTCCTTCGGGGGACGGTCGCCGCGGCTTCACAGGGCCAGTCCCTCGACCGCTCTTGATAAGAGGTGTCGTTCGGCTTTACGCGGAACGACGCGGGGGAACCATATCAAAGAACAAAAACCTGTCAATAATTGAAAACTGAAATCCTAGATGTAATACATTTGCGTTCGACTGGTGGCTTCCGCGCAAATCGCTTCAAACGTCGCGTTGTTCGCCACTTCTTCAGCGGCAAACTTGATTCGTCTCCAGACCTTTTGTATTTCCTGTGGGCAGGCCGAATCCGTCAGAGCCGAAAGCTCCACCAGTTCTCCATGAACAGCCCGAACCACATCGCCGACCGTGATTTCCTTGGGAGGTTTCGCTAATACATACCCTCCTGCCTTGCCACGGTGGCTCTTGATCAACCCCTTACTCTTCAACTCGATCAGAATCTGCACCAGATAGTTCGAAGGAATACCTTCACGCTGAGCGATCTGCTCGATCCGCAGTGGTCGACTGTTTGGATGATGAAGCGACAGTGCCTCCACGGCGCGGCATGCATAATCGGCTTTTACAGACACCTTCATATAATCATTAGTACACCGCTTAACTTGCACAAGTTTAGCAGGACGATAGTAATTGTCAAGAGTCGTCGAGACAAAATCCAGACACAGCTTGTGTCGTAATTCTTACGACTTGGCAAGATGCATGGAAATCTCGGCAGCGACGTGTGTTAGGCAGAATTTCTTTCACAGAAAATCAGGCAGAAAATCGTTGCAATGGCACATTATTCTGAGCTATTGTTCCAGTACCAATGGGGGATGGGAAACAATGCCGAGTAAGACTTTAGATAAGCCTAAAACTCTCGTGAAGCCGAGCAGGACTGCAACGGCAGTTTCGCTCGGGGCGAGCGATTACACAGCCGACAAAATTCAGAAGCTGGAAGGCGTCGAGGCTGTCCGCAAACGCCCTGCGATGTATATCGGCGACACGGGCGAACGCGGTCTGCACCATCTCGTTTACGAAGTCGTGGACAACTCGATCGACGAAGCGCTGGCAGGCTTCTGCAAAAAAATCGACACCATCATCCACGTGGATAACTCGATCACTGTCATCGACGATGGTCGCGGTATTCCCGTGGACATGCACAAGACTGAGAAGAAACCCGCTGTGGAAGTTGTGCTCACGATGTTGCACGCAGGCGGCAAGTTCGACAAGAAGTCGTACACGGTCTCTGGCGGTTTGCACGGCGTCGGTGTGACCTGTGTAAATGCATTGAGCGAATGGCTCGAAGTCGAAGTGAAGCGCGATGGCAAGGTCCATCACATGCGCTTCAAGCGCGGCAAGACCGCGTCCAAACTCGAAGTCATCGGCAAGGCGAAGGGCACCGGCACGAAGATCACGTTCAAGGCCGACAATGAAATCTTCCCGCTCATCGAATACAAATACGACATCCTGGCCAATCGGTTGCGCGAACTGGCGTTCCTGAATCGCGGCATCGAAATCACGCTCAAGGACGAACGGACCAACAAGCAGGAACTCTTTAGGTTCAATGGCGGCATCGAAGAATTCATCAAGCACATCAACCGCGCCAAAGAGCCGCTCCATCCAAAGGTTATTTACGTCTCGAAGGAGAAGGACGGCATTCACGCCGAGGTCGCGCTGCAGTACAACGAGGGTTACAACGAATCGGTTTACAGCTACGCCAACAACATCAACACCATTGAAGGCGGCACGCACCTCAGCGGCTTCCGTTCGGCGTTGACGAAAGCCATCAATCAATATTCCCGGTCCAACAACCTGCTGAAGGAAAAGGACCCGTCCCTGACCGGCGACGACTTGCGCGAAGGCCTCACCGCCGTCATCAGTGTGAAGGTCCCGAATCCGCAGTTCGAGGGCCAGACCAAGACCAAACTCGGCAATGGCGAAGTGGACGGCATCGTCTCCTCCATCGTGTACGAAGGTCTGATGGCCTTCATGGAGCAGAACCCGCCCATCGCCCGCCGCATCGTGGACAAGTCTCTCACGGCCGCCCGCGCCCGCGAAGCCGCCCGCAAAGCCCGCGAGGCCGTGCGCAAAGGCGCGCTCACCGGCGGAGGACTGCCCGGCAAACTAGCCGATTGTTCGGAGCGCAACCCGGAATTCTGTGAGCTTTACATCGTCGAGGGTGACAGCGCAGGTGGCTCGGCAAAACAGGGCCGCAACCGCCAATTTCAAGCCGTACTGCCGATTCGCGGCAAACTGCTCAACGTCGAGAAAGCACGCCCCGATCAGGTTCTCAACAACACTGAGATCCGCACCATGATCACCGCCATCGGGACGGGTTTCGGCAACAGCGAGGGCGAAGGCGCGTTCGACGTCAACAAGCTTCGCTACCATCGGATCGTCATCATGACCGACGCCGATGTGGACGGCTCGCACATCCGCACGCTGCTGCTGACATTTTTCTATCGCAAGATGCCCGAACTGATCAAGCAAGGCCACATTTTCATCGCCCAACCGCCGCTCTACAAAGTAAAACGGAAGAAGCGGGAGGAGTACATCGAGAACGAGGATCAGATGAGCAAGATCCTCATCGAACTCGGCTCTGAAGATGCGCGCCTGTTTCGCCTGCGAGACAAGAAAGAATTCAGCGGCCATGCGTTCATGTCCGTGCTGGAATCGCTGCAGGAATTGGAGAAGCTGGCCGACAGTATCGCGCGACGCGGCATCAGGTTTGAAGATTACTTGGCCGCCCGCGATGGAAAATCCGGCAAGTTGCCCGCGTACGCGATTCGCATCAAGGACAAGGACGGCACGCGCTTCGAGTTCGCCCGCAACGACAAAGAGTTGGCAAAACTCACGGAGAAAATCGAGGAAAACCTCGACGAATTGCTCGAAGAAGAAGGCGAAACGAAAAACGGCGACACGGGCGCGAACGGCAAGTCTTCGCGCCTCAAAGTGATCGAGCTTTACGAGTCCAACGCAATCGAGTCGGTGATCGACACGTTGACGAAGAAGGGGTTCGTCATCGATCACTACGCCGCCCAGGAGAAGCCGCTGTTTGAGCTCATCGAAGGCGGTGCCTCCGCAGAAGCCGTGGAAGGCAAGGCTGCGGCCGGGCCGCCTGCCAAGGCGAAGGCTGACGATTCCAAGAAGCCCAAGACCAAAGCTGTCGAGAAACGGGAGCCGATTCATTCGATTCCGCAAATCCTCGAGCAGGTCAAAGAGATCGGCAAACGCGGTTTGGTCATTCAGCGTTACAAAGGCTTGGGCGAAATGAACCCCGAACAGCTCTGGGAGACAACGATGGATCCCGAGCGCCGCAAGATGCTCAAGGTCGTCCTCGAAGACGCTGCCAAAGCCGACGAGATCTTCACCGTGTTGATGGGCGACGAGGTCGAACCACGCCGCCAGTTCATCGAGGAAAACGCCCTCAACGTTCGCAACCTCGACGTCTGAGGGTCTGCAAGACCGCAAATGAACGCGAATCCACACGAATGGGTAGGGAGCGACGGTGGGGCGTGCCGCCACCCATGACAACTGAAGCACAAGATTTGATCAACCTGCGGGTCGAGCAAGCCGCCGCAAGCCTTGCGGAAGCGCAATTGCTCGTCGGGAAAGGGATGCGGCTCGGGGCGATGGATCGGATTTATTTCACGATGTTTTACTGTGCCTGCGCCCTGCTGGCGACGCGGGAATTTGGGCCGTCGCGCGACGGCGGAGTTGCAGCAAAATTCGAGCGTGAGTTCGTGAAGACCGGCCTGATCCCACCGGAGATCGGCGAGCGGTTCAAACGTGCCACGGAGTTGCATCAAAGCGCCGATTTGGGCGCACAAGCACCGCCCCCGCCGGAGCGACTGCGGGAGTTGCTGGCGGACGCAGAAAGCTTTTTGACAACAACCAAGCTGTTTTTGGCCAAACAATAGGATTCAACCATGTACGCACAAAATGAAAAGGTAGCTGACGCCAATCTCAGCGAAGAGATGCAGCGGGCTTACATTGATTACTCGATGTCGGTCATCGTCGGCCGCGCGTTGCCTGATGCGCGCGACGGACTGAAGCCGTCCAACCGGCGCGTGCTTTACGCGATGCGTGAGATCGGCCTGTTCCACAATCGCTCCTATACCAAATGCGCCAAGGTCGTCGGCGAAGTGCTCGGCAAATATCACCCTCATGGCGACGCCAGCGTCTATGACACACTCGTCCGCATGGCGCAGGATTTCGCCATGCGCTACCCGCTGATCGATGGCCAGGGCAACTTCGGGTCCATCGACGGCGATCCCGCCGCCGCTTATCGGTACACCGAGTGCCGTCTCGAAGAGATTGCCGAGGAGCTTCTCGCCGACCTCGACAAGGACACCGTCGATTTCGTCCCCAACTTCGACGAAAAGGAAAAGGAACCGGTCGTCCTGCCGTCGCGCATCCCGAATCTGCTGGTGAATGGCAGTACCGGCATCGCCGTCGGCATGGCGACCAACATCCCGCCGCATAATCTCAATGAGATTGTGGACGCCTGTTGCGCGCTGATTGACGAGCCGGAGACCGAACTCGAAAAGATCGCCAAGATCGTCAAGGGCGCCGATTTCCCCACGGGCGGCCTCATCTGCGGCAAGCAAGGCATCAAGGATTACCTGCTCACGGGCCGCGGCAGCCTCAAGATTCGCGGTCGCATCGGCGTCGAGGAAGTCAAAGGCGGCAAGGAACGCCTCGTCATCTCCCAGATTCCCTACATCGTCAATAAAGCCTCGCTCATCGAGAACATTGCCCGGCTCGTCAACGACAAGAAGCTCGACGACATCAGTGATATCCGCGACGAATCGAACAAAGATGGCATCCGCGTCGTCATCGAGTTGAAGCGCGATGCCATCCCTAAGGTGGTCATCAACAACCTCTTCAAGCACACGCAACTCGAAGACACGTTCGGCGTCATCATGCTCGCCATCGATCACGGTCGGCCGCGCACGATGAACATCAAGCAGATGATCGAGTGCTACATCGCGCATCGCAAGGAAGTCATCACGCGGCGCACGAAGTTCGAGTTGCAGAAAGCCGAGGAGCGCGCCCACATTCTCGAAGGCTTCCGCATCGCGCTCGACAACATCGATGCCATCGTCAAGATCATCAAGGGCGCCGACGACCGAGAGGACGCGAAGAAGAAGTTGATGGACAGGTTCAAGTTGTCCGAGGTCCAGACCAACGCGATCCTCGACCTGCGCCTCTATCAACTTACCGGCCTCGAACGCGACAAGATCGAGGAAGAGTATCTCGAACTCATCAAGCGCATCGAATACCTCAAGGGCCTGCTCGCCAGCGAAAAGAAGCTCATGGGCGTGGTGAAGTCCGAACTGCTCGAGGTCAAAGAGAAGTACGGTGACTCGCGCCGCACCGACATCGTGGCCGACGAAGGCGAGATCAACATCGAAGACCTCATCGCCAACGAAGCCTGCATCGTCACCATCAGCCACCAGGGCTACATCAAGCGCACTGCCGTCACCGCTTACCGCGCCCAGCGCCGCGGCGGCAAGGGCGTCATCGGCATGGAGCAGCGCGAAGAAGACTTCATCGAGCACCTGTTTACCTGCTCGACGCACGACTACATCATGTTTTTCACCGACGACGGCCGCGTTTACGTCGAGAAGGTTTACGAGCTGCCCGAGATGGGCCGCGCTGCCAAAGGCAAGAGCATCGCCAACTTCCTGCAACTCCGACCCGAGGAAAAGATCGCCGCGTTGATCCGCGTCAAGGAGTTCTCCGACAAACAATACCTAGTCATGGCGACGAAAGTCGGCATCGTCAAGAAGACCAACCTCGGCGAGTACGCCAACCCGCGCAAAGGCGGCGTCATCGGCATCAACATCGAGAAAGGCGACCACCTCATCGGCGTCAAACTCACCACGGGCAACAACGAGATCGTGCTCGTCACCAAGGACGGCATGAGCATCCGCTTCCACGAGGAACAACTCCGCGACCAGGGCCGCGCGACTGTCGGCGTCTGGGGCATCCGCCCCGACAAAGGCGATTACGTCGTCGGCATCGAGATCGTCGATCCGAACGCCACGCTGCTTGTGGCGGGCGAACGCGGCATCGGCAAACGCACTCCGTTCGACGAATACCGCGTCCAGAACAAGGGCGGCAAAGGCATCATCACCATGAAGACCACCGACAAGGTCGGCAGCGTTGTTGGCGCCCTCACCGTGACCGACGCCGATGAAATCATGCTCAGCACCGCCCAAGGCCAGACCGTTCGCACGCCGTGCAAGGACATCCGCACCGCCGGCCGCAACACACAGGGCGTGAAGCTGATCAACCTGGAAAAAGGCGACAAACTCGTCGCCATCGCCCGCGTCATCAGCGAACAACAGGAAGAGGCCGCCGAAGGCGCAGACGCTGAGAAGAAGTCATAACCGCAGATAACACGAATAGACGCGGATGCCTGTCGGAGGGTCCCGCTTCTGCGCGACCGCTTCCTCGTTGTTTGTCACCCTGAGCTTGTCGAAGGGTCTCTGTTGTTTCGGCCAGCCTCTCCGCTTGTCTCCCTTTGCCCTGTACGCTACACTCCCCGCGATGAAATCGCCGCGCCGACACCGTCCCGCCGATGCTTGGAAAGCCGCCGAAGCCTACGGCTGCGACATGTCGTTGCTCGAAGATAATCTGCGTATGACACCGCAACAACGCATCCAAGCTCATCGCAGCGCACTGGCTCTGGCTGAGCGACTCCGCACGGCGATGGAGAAATTTCATGAACGACCTCGAATCGCTTCTCAAGCGGCTCGTCGATCATCGCGTTGAGTTTGTCATCGCCGGTGGTTACGCCGCTGTGGCGCATCATGTAGCCGGGGTCAGATCCCTTCCTTCTGCATTCTGGTTCGCCGCGCCGGCCAGCATGATACCCTCCTCTGGTTTGATTAGCCCGGCATGACAGACCGCCATCATCCGTGCTAATCTTTGTGCATCTGTGGCTGCGAAAACCGACATCAAATCGCTCTTCCGCGATGAACTAGCTGCCAGGCTCGCCGAGTGGCGCGAACCGGCGTATCGCGCCGACCAGGTCTTGCAGTGGGTGTACGAGAAACAGGTTGAGTCGTTCGATGAGATGACCAATCTCCCTGCTCCGCTGCGCCAGAAGCTGGCGGAGAGCTTTGAGCTGTGCGCCGTGCGCAATGTGCGGACGCGAAGTTCGACCGACACAACCGAGAAGTTCCTGTTCGAGCTGCACGATCATTCGCTCATCGAGACCGTGCTCATCCCCGCGACGCCGGGACTGACCACGAGCAGTGATCGCCACACGGTGTGCGTGTCCACGCAGGTGGGTTGCGCTTATGGCTGCAAGTTCTGCGCGAGCGGCTTGGAAGGCGTGAAACGCAACCTCTCCGCCGCCGAGATCGTCGATCAGGTCGTCGCGCTTCAACGCTTGACGCTTCAACGCCCCACGAACGTGGTTGTTATGGGCATGGGCGAACCGCTGGCCAACTACGGCGCCCTCATGCGCGCACTCCGCATTCTCAACGCGCCGTGGGCGCTTGGCATCGGCGCGCGCAAGATCACCGTCTCCACCGCCGGCCTCGCCCCGCGCATCAAACAACTGGCCGATGACCCTATGCAGATTCGCCTTGCGGTTTCGCTGCACGGTGCGACCGACCAGGTCCGCGAGCGCATCATACCCGTGAACAAAAAGCACCCGCTCAAGGAATTGCTTGCCGCTTGCGATTACTACTGCAACACGAAGCACCGCATGATGACCTTCGAGTACATCCTCATCGATGGCGTCAACGATACGCTCGAACAGGCGCACAAGCTCGGCGCGATGGCTCGTCGGCTTCGCGCGAAGGTGAATCTGATTCCCTGCAACTCCGTGGAAGGTCTGCCGTGGAAGCGCCCTGATCGCGACCGCTGCAAGATGTTCCAGCACACCCTGCGCGAGCACGGCATCGGCGCCACGTTGCGCATCGAGAAAGGCACCGACATCAACGCCGCTTGCGGACAGCTTCGGCTGCAGCATGAGAAGGTGTAGCGGCGCTTCCATGCCCCGAAAGCTTTCGGGGTGAACGAAGCGCCAATCCCGCGCACGTATCGCCATGGTCTGCGCTTCATAGAAGCGCAGCTACAACGAACCGAGACATAAAAAGCGAAGTGGTCAGAAGCCGAAAAACAGGTCAGAATCGGGTCGATGCCGAAACCCTACGAGTTTTTCGATCACACCGCCGACATCGGCGTCCACATCTACGGGGCGACGTTGCCGGAGTTGTTCAGCAACGCCGCGCCGGCGATGTACGAGGTGCTGGGGAAACTGGAGATGACAGGGGTCAGAACTCAGAAGTCAATGGAACTGCGGGCGGAATCGATGGAGGACTTGCTGCACGACTGGCTGGCGGAACTGCTGTACGAAGTCGAAGCCAACCACGTTCTTTTTGATGAGATTGCGTCACTCACCGTTTGTGGGAGCGCCGTCCCCGGCGCGAAGGGCGCGGTGAATCGCGGCGAGGACGTCGTTCCCACATTTGAGTTGCATGCGACGTTGCGCGGCGGGACGATTGATTTCTCTCATTCTCAAACCAACGAAGAGATCAAAGCCGTGACCTATCACCAGTTGCACGTGGAGCAGACAGCCGACGGCCAGTGGCGCGCGAAGGTGATTTTCGACGTGTAGTCTTGGCGTGCGGTGACTTGTCACCGTTTTGCCGTGTTCTGACCGCAGATCGACAACAGCCGAACAACAAAGCGCCGACAAGTCGGCGCACTCCAAAGCGCCGGCGTTTTGACGGCGGCTCTGTTATCGGTCGCGCCCTTATGGTTGCCCAGCAAAAATCCGCTCGTTAGGTTGTCGGCGTTTTTAGTTTGGCAATGGCCGCGTCTCCATTACAATCAGGCCTTTTGCGCTATGGCTGCCACTGAGGGTTATCATCAGCAGTTGAAGGATTTGCTTGCTCGCGGCGAGTGGGAAGCTGGCCAGACATTGTGGTTGGAGTTGGCCGATAAACTGGCCGGTCAGCCGGAGTTTCTGTTGCTGCTCGTCAAGGAGTTCGCCGACGTCGGGCAGGGCGCGTCCGCTGCGGAGTTGGCGTCACTTCTCGTTCCCGATCTGAAGTCAGCAGGCAAACTCCACGAATGGCTTTATGCATTGAAGTTACAGGCGGCCGCCAAGCCAAATGATAAACTGCTGTGTGCCGAGTTGAGCGAGGCGTATCAGCAGATTTACCAGTCCGATCCGCGTCTGAGAACAATTTTGGCTGTCGCAGAATTGGAACGCTCGCCTCTGCCTGCCGCAATCACCAAGGCAGACACGTTGCTGGCGCTCAGTGTCGGCGCGTTTTGTCAGCATAAAAGCTGGGGTTTCGGTCGCGTCAAAGCGTTCGACACCACCTTGAGCCGCATTATTGTTGTGGCGTTCCCGCACAATCCCGACCACGCCATGCAGCTCTCGTATGCCGCCGAAAGTCTGACGCCCGTCAGCGCCGACCATATCGAGGTTCGCAAGATCACCAACATGGACAGTCTGAAGCAACTGGCGGCCAACGATCCACTTGATCTTCTCCGCATCGTGCTGGTCGGTTACAACCACGCCGTCACAGCCGATCGACTCGAAACGATCCTTTCCGGCTCAGTCATCCCAACCGCCGACTGGAGAAGATGGTTGGAGAACGTGAAAAAACTGGCCAAACGCGATCCACACTTTGTCTGGCCGGCGAAGAAGACCAATCCCATCGTCCTCCGCACCGCGCCCGTGTCGCAGCAGGACGAACTTCTTGAAGCGTTTCGGACCGCGCCAAGCTTGAAGCAAAAGACCAATATCGCGCGCCAGTTCCTGAAGATCTTGGACGAGATCAGCGATCCGGAACTGTTGCTCCAGGAGTTTCAGGATGGCCTGCTGGACGCGATCGGCAAAACCAAAGCCAGCTACCAAGCCGAACGGCTCGAAGCCGCGCTTCTCCTCGAAGAACTTCGTGCCCACCAGCGCACGCCGCCCGAGGGTACGCCGCAGCTTGTGGCCGAAATCCTGGGCCGAATCGAAAACCTGCCCGGCGTCTTGGAGAACCTGAGCGCCGCGGCCCAGAAACGGGCGATGGCCGCCCTCAAAGTCTCCCAAGCCGATCGCCTGCTGAAGACCATCAATTATTTCTCCGCCAAAATCCTGGACGAGATGGCTGATCTTCTCCCGCAAGCGTCGGTGCAGATCGCTCAACTTGTCCAGAACCAGAGCGCCAATCCCGAACTACTCTGCTGGATCTGCAAAAACATCTCCTCGGCAGCTTGGCTTCAGCCGCTGCAAGGTGTGCCGCTCGCGCTGGCCGTCTTCAGCGTGTTGGAATCAGGTTCGGGCAAATCAACAAAGAAACTCCACGACCTTCTGCTCGATGACGCGTCGCTGTTGGTGGACCTGCTCGCCAACGCCGATACCGAGACCGTTCGCGGCATCGCGCGCCAAGTCATGGCCAGCCCCGCCTTCGACGAACTCGAACGCCGCTCGCTGATGGGCCGATTGATCAAAGACTTTCCGTTCGTACGGGAATTCGTCGTCACCAAGACCGTGAAGGAGCAGCCGTTGATCGTCTCGTGGGCCAGCTATCACAAGCGTCAGGCGGAACTCGACGACATCATCCAGAAAAAAATCCCGCAAAACAGCAAGGAGATTGCGCTGGCGCGCAGCTACGGCGACCTGCGGGAAAACTTCGAATACAAAGCCGCCAAAGACATGCAGAAGCTGCTCATGCGCCGCCGCGCCGAACTGGAGATTCTCCTGTCCCGCGCCCAGGCAAAAGATTTCGCCGACGCCAAAACCGATACCGTCGGCATCGGCACCAGCGTCACCGTCACCGATCCCGCCACCAGCCAGCAACACACCCACCACATCCTCGGCGCATGGGACAGCGACCCCGCCCGTGGCATCATCAGCTACCCCGCCGCTCTGGCGCAGGCGCTCCTCAACAAACGCGTCGGCGACATCGTCGAAGCGAGCGGCGAAACCGGCCCGCAAAAGCTGCGCATCGACCGCATCGAGAAAGTTTCCGCCGAAATCCTGCAAACGCTGTAGCACCACGGTGGCGGCGCGGGCTTGACGGCGTCGGGGAGCTTGCGCCGATCCTTTTCGCTGCATAATCCTTTCGTAATGTCGCACTTGGCATAATGCGGGCGGTTGGTCGAGAGATCGGCCTGCAGGCTGGCAGATGCCACCCGCAAGCAACGCCGCAAGGCGGGAAACGAACAAATCAGGTCGGATCAGCCGGTCCATCGTAGTCTTAATGCTTGGCCGTCGGGGTGAGCGCTCGATCGTGGCACATCACTGGTGGAACACCAGCGTGGTCATGAGGATAGGCATCAACCGCACGGATACGCCACGGATGGCCGTCTCACTCGTGGGGGGCCGCTTTGTTGGACTGTTCCCTTTCGCTCCACCGCAGCATGAGGAAATAGACTGTGGGTGTGGCCACCAGCGACAGCAACACGGAGATGCACAGCGCGCCGATCACCGCGATGGCCAGCGGCTTGAGCATGTCCGCACCGCTGCCGATGCCGTAGGCGAGCGGCAACATGCCGAACGCGGCCGCCATTGAAGTCATCAACACAGGGCGTAACCGGCGATGGCCGGAACGGACCAGCGCGTCTTCCAGGCTCACCCCCTCCGCGCGCAGGTGCTCCACGAAGTCCAGCATCAGGATGCCGTTCTTGGCCACGATGCCGACACCGATGATCGCGCCTAGGAAGGAGACGACGTTCAGCGACGTGCTGGTGATCCACAAGGCCAGCACCGTGCCGAACAGGGCCAGCACCGCGCCGAACACAATGGCCACGGCTTCGAAGAACGAACGGAACTCGATCAGCAGCACGGTGAACACCAGAAAAATCGCCATCGCCAGCACCAACATGAGGTTCCGGAATGATTCCTGTTGCTGCTGGTACAAGCCGCCGAACTCAATCGTTCCCGGTGGAATGGTTTTGTCCTGGCTCAGTTTCTCTTGGATTTCGGCCATCGCGCTGCCGAGATCGCGGCCTTCGAGGCGCGCCGTCACCGCCACGTCCTGCCGTAAATCCTCGCGGTGCAGTTCCAGTTGGCCCGGCTCTTCGATGATGTCGGCGACTTGCGAGAGTTTGACGAGCGTGCCGTCCGGCGTGCGCAGCGGTAGTTCGCGCAGCGTGGCCACCCGGTCAATCTGCAACCGGTCAACCAGCACGCGGATGTTCACTACGCGGTCGCCTTCCAGCACGGTCGAGGCTTCCTGGCCGAGCATCGCCGTGTTCACCGCCGCCGCCACGTCCGCGGCGTTCAGGCCGAAGCGTTCCGCATCGGCGAAGCGCATGCGCAGGCTGATTGTGGGGCCGGCGTAGATAATCCCGTCCTTGGTGTCCACCACGCCTTTGATTTTCTTCAATTGCTCCTCGATTTCCGGCGCTTTCTTCTTCAAGAACTCAATGTCAGTGGAAAACAACTTCACTTCAATCGGCTTGGGCGACCACGTGAGGTCGCCAATCAGGTCGCCGAGAATGCCGGGGAATTCCCATTCAATGTCGGGCAAGGCGGTGTTGAACTTGGCCCGCAACTCGGCGATGACCTCCTCCGTCGAGTGTTTCCGGTCAGGCTTGAGTTTGATGAGAAAATCGCCGGTGTTCGGCTCGACGACTTCAAATCCCAGGGCAGCACCGGTGCGGCGGGAATAACTCTCAATGTCGGGTGTGGCGATCAGAATTTTCTCCGCGATCAACAGTTGGCGGTCGGTCTCGGCGAGGCTGGTGCCGGGCGGCGCGATGTAGTCGATGACGAAGCCGCCTTCGTCCAGCGGCGGCAGGAACTCACTTTCCAGCCCTTGGTAAATCCCGACACCGAGCAGCAGCACCACGCCGCACGCGCCGAGGGTCAGCCAGTAATGTCGCAGCGCGGCCCGCACGGCGATCTCGTAGAGGCCGATGGCCCGGCGAAGCAGGAAGCCGCCTTCTTCGCTCTTGGGCGCGTGGCCGTGTTCCAGATGTCCGCGGTCGCGCGTGAACCATGCGGCGAGCGACGGCGTGAGCGTAATGGCCAGCGCCAGCGACGTGAGCAGCGCGACGACCATTGTGACCGCCAGCGCGCGGAAGAATACGCCGGAAATGCCATCGAGGAACGCTAGCGGGATGAACACCACCACAGGCGTCAGCGTGGAGCCGACGAGCGGCACAAGAATCTCGCCGATGCCGGCCTGAATGGCATCGCGCCGTGGAAGGCCGCTGGCGATCTTGACGTAGATGGCTTCCACCACCACGATAGCGTTGTCAATGACCAGCCCGATTGCCGCCGCAATGCCGCCCAGCGTCATGAGGTTGAAGCTCAGTCCGGCCAGCATCATCGCCACGAGCGTGATGAGGACGGTCAATGGAATGACCATGATAGCGGTGAGCGTGATGCCCCAGTTTTTCAGAAAGAAATAGAGGATGAGCACCGACAGGATCAGGCCGAAGATAATAGCGTCCCAGACACTGCGCACCGACCCGCGGACGAACAGCGATTGGTCGTAGTAATAGGCGATCCGCATGTCCGGCGGAAGCTCGGTCTTGAGTGCCGCCAGTTCGGCATTCAACTGCCTGGCGATGTCCAGCGTGCTGCCATCGGGCTGGCTGCGGATATTGAGCAACACGGCGTTCATGCCTTCGGCGGTAACGACGTTGAAGACCGGTTCCGGCCCGCGCTCGACGCGGGCGAAATCCTTGATGCGAATCGGATGCGTGCCCGCGACCGCCACGGTGAGGTTCTCGATGTCTTCGATCCCGTGAACCCGGCCATCCACCACCGCCAGGTAAAGCGTGTGGTTCTCTTCGTGCATACCGGTGGGCGCGATGAGATTGTTCTTCTCCAACGCGTCGGTGACTTGCCCGAGGCTGAGGTTCGCGGCCTGCAAGCGCACCGGGTCAACGACGACGTGATATTCCGGCGTGCGTCCGCCCACGATGTCTACGCGCGCTACGCCGGGGATGCGGAGGAAGCGCGGCTTGATCTCGTAGCGCGCGGTTTCCCACAACTCGGTGATGCTGCGCTTGGGACTGGTGAGGCTCACGCCGATGATCGGGAAGGCGGAGAACGTCAGCCGCCAAACCGTCGTGCTGGCGGTTGCGGGCAGCCCGGAGCGGATTTGCGAAAGGCGGCTGTTGACGTATAACTCCGACTGAATCATGTCCACCCGCCAGTTGAAGAACACGCTGATCTCCGCCGAACCGCGACCGGTTGTGGATCGCACCGTGACTGCGCCGGGAATGTCCTTCATCGCTTCTTCGATGGGCCGCGTAATGGTGGCCATCATCTCGTCGGCGGGCATCACGCCGTTATCCACAAGGATGACGACGCGCGGAAAATTCGTCTGCGGAAAAACGGACGACGGCGTCCTAAACGCCGCGTAAATGCCCGCCAGACACAACGCGACGCTGATGAACGCAATGGCCAGTCGGTGGCGGATGGCAAAGGCCCCGATGGCTGTTGTCTCTTTCATGGCGAGCGGTCTTTACTCAGTTGCCCAACACGCGGACCTTGGTTTCCTTCGGCAACGCGTAGGCGCCTTCTGTCACCACCGTCATGTCCGCCTGCAAACCGTCCGCTTCAACCTCGACCAGCCCGCCATCGCGCAAACCCGTCTTCACCGGCTTCTGAACGGCCTTGTCGTTTTGAACCAGCGCAATGACGGTCACGCCTTCGGCGTCCTTCACCACGCTCTCCACCGGGACTGCCAGGCGATCCTTGTGCTCTTCACTGACGATGCGGAGGGTGACAAACTGGCCGGGGTGCAGGCCGGAGTTGGCCGGGAGCGCGGCCCGCACGAGCGCAGTGCCGGTCTTTGAGTCCACCTGCGGGCTGATGTAAGTCAGTGAGCCGGTGAGCGGAGCGGCGGACTTGTCCGCGATCACTTCGGCAGGCTGGCCGGGTTTGAGCGCCGCCAGTTCCGCGCTCGGCACGTTGGCGCTCACAACGAGGCGATCGAGGTCAATCACCTCGGCCAGCGCGGTGGTCAGGTCTACCGCCTCGCCGGGATTCACGTTCACGCGGGTGACGGTGCCGGCAAGCGGCGACTGGATTTGCAGGAGGGCCTGTTGGGCCCGGGCCGCAGCCAGTTGTTGCTCGGCTTCCTGCAATGCTTTTTGCGACGTGCCGTCCACTTGAATCAGCTTCTTCTGTCGATCCAGATTCTTCTCGGCAAAAGCCACGGCCACGTCTGCAGCGCGGCTGTCGAGTTGGAACAACACCGCGCCCTTTTCGACGCGCTGGCCTTCGGCGCATTTCACCGCCGTTACCACGCCGGGAACGGACGCGGCAATGCGCGCGCTGGCCGCCGGCTGCTCGCCCGCCGGCTCCGGCTCGATCGTGCCGTAAGCGGTAACGTAGCCGCGCAGTGTGGTGCGCGTGATTTTGCCGACATGAACGGGGACTTCCGTATCGGGTTTCGCTTCCTCCTCCACGTGCGGGGCCGTCTTGAACCAAATGAGCCACACGAGGCCCGCGACCGCGGCGATGATGACAATGATGAGACCAAACTTTTTCATGGGTGCTTGTTCGCTTTGCTGGTTTCGGAAATTCGCGGGGAGGTTTGCCAAACGGCGTAGGGCAGTCCGAGCGGACTTTGCAGGGCGTCTTCCAGTTGCCCGAGCGCCTGTTGCGACTTGACGAGCGCGTCCAACCGGGCGAGCGCCGAGGCGCCAAGCTGCAATTGCAGGCCGACCAGCTCGCTCTTGGAGATCTCTCCCGCAGTGAACATCGCTTGGGCTGTCTGTTCCTGCTTCTGCAAGTTGGCCAGCAGCGCGTCGGTGTCCACCTGCTTCTGCAACGCCACGCGATGGCCGGCCACGGCGCCATCAATTTCGGCCAGCACGCGGGACTGAAGGGCGTTGAAGTTGGCCGCGGCTTCGGCGCGCTTGGCCTCCGCTTCGGCAATCGCGCCTTGATTCTGATTGAGCACCGGCAGTTCCACAGTGAGACCCAATTGCCATTTGTTGTCGCCTTGGTCAAACTCGTAACCGGGATTGAAGTGGATATCGGGATACTGCTTGGCGATTTCAAGCTGGAGCGCGTATTGGCTGGCCGCGTATTCCGCCAGCGCGCCGAGAATGTCCGCGCGATTCAGCAACGCCTGACGACGGGCGTCAGCAGCGGGAACGTCGCCGGGCAACTGGCCCAGGCCCGCGAACGATAGTTCGACGCCTTCCAGCGCGCGCGCCGGAATGCCGATGGCCTCCGCCAATTGCACACGGGCCTCGGCGCTTTGCCGTTCCGCGTCGCGCAACGCAAGACGGGTGCCGTCGGCTGCCAGACGCGCCTGGGTGAGTTCAAACGCGGAGATGGCGCCGGCCTGGTATTGGAGTTCCAGCAAACGCACGTTCTCGGCCTGGATGGTCTGCTGTTCCTTCAGCAGCGCCTCCGTCTCGCGCGCCGCGTAGAATTCCACCATGCTCCGCCGCACCCCGCTGCGCACCTGCCACGCTACCGACGCGATGTTCAGTCGCGCGGCTTCCGAAAGCTGCGTGGCCTGCGCGATGCGATAGCCACGTTTGCCCGCCGTCTCAATCGGAATGTCCAGCGTCGCCGTGACGATCCAAGGCGAGGGCGTTGGCGTTGTGGTGTTATAGCCCGGCGCGACGCTGACTGTGGGATTAGGCCGCTCCCCAGCGGTGACCTTTCCGGCCTTCGCCACCACCCACTGGGCGCGCGCCACTTCCAGGCTCGGATGGTAATAGAACGCCGCGAGCGTGAGCATTTCGAAGTCCCACTGCGCCGGTGGCCACTGGCTGAAGGAACGATGAAGATTGCTCGCCAAGAAACTGCGCAGCGCCGGGTCCGATAACGACCGCGCGTCGAGTTGCGCCGCAGTAGCTTCGGGTCGCAACGGGCGCGCTTCGTAATGAGCACACCCATTCAACAGCGTGCCGAGGCAAAGCGATGCAGCCAGGGCGAAGCTTTGCCCGGCTCGACCTGCCAATGGTTGTCGAGACCCACTCATTTTCAAGAAGCGGATGATCGGCGAGTATGTAAGCGTGGCTGGATTATGGGGAACCCAGTGCAACAACATACTTGATGTGACATGGGTTGTTGGAGGGCGAAGCTCCTGCTGAGCCGCTGCGTTCCGCTCCCACACACGGTTCGCCGGGAGGCTCACCCTCCATATGAACCATGTCGCAATAGGTCTCGTGTCGACCAAATCTTCTACTGCATTCCATACACGAGGATCTTGAAGCTGTTCGGAACCATCCTTGGGCGTGCTCCGCGACCACCGGCGGGCGCTCCCGCTGCGGGTGCCGCGGGCGCTTCGTATTTGGCCGAGGCTAGGTAAATCCTGTGCGTCTTCGGATCCAGCGTCATCGTGCGCGAGCCGCGTTCGGTCGCCAGCGTCTGCACCACCGTCAGTTTGTCGGGCGTATCCTCGTGCGCGATGGTGACCGTCCCGGTGCCGCAGGAGGCGAAAGCGTACTGGGTGCCGGGATCAAACGCGTTGGCGTCCACGCCCTGCCCGATGGGCACCGAGGCGACGACTTTGCCGGTCTCACTATCCATCATCACCATCAACTTGTTGCTGCAACCCAGAAACAGCCGATGATGCGCCACGTCAATAGCCATGCCCGAAGCGCCTTCGCCGGGCGCGATCGGCCAATGGTTCACGACCTGGTGCGTCTTGGTATCAATCGCGACGACTTCGTTCTTGTCCTCGATGTTGTTATAGACGCGCCCCGCCTTCGGATCGGCGGCGGCAAACTCCGGCCTGCCTCCCAGTGGGATGGTGGCGACGACCTTACCCGCCTTCGCGTCGATCACAGTTGAGGACTGGCCGCGCCCGTTGAACATATACACTTCCTGTCGCCCCGGCTCGTAAAGCATCCCATCCGGATTCTGGCCCGTGTCCACCTGCGACAGCGTGGTCAGCGTCTTCAGATCAACGATGCTTGCCGTGTTTGAGCGCCCGTTGCTGCTGAATCCCCGTTGAAGATCGGACGCGACGGCCAGCCCGTGGACTCCCGGAGTGTTGGTAATCTCGCCCGCGACCACGTCCTTGTCGATATCGATCACGACCACCTTGGTGGCATGGCTCACGTATAGGCGGCGACCCGCTGTGTCAACCGACAGATAATCCCATCCACCGTCGCCGCCGACGGGGATTTCCTTCAATAAGTGATACGGACCGTCCGCGCCGTAAAGCGGAGCCGCCGCGATGCTTGCGATGCCGAACGCAATCGCACCGATGAACTGCAAATATCTCGTCTTCATATGGCCACTAAATCTCCCGTTGAGGTTTGGCAGGAGAGCAAGACTCGGAACATCTCGTACTCAAGAGGAAGAGACCGGGTCAATGACGCGTGCCTCCATCCTCCACACTCCCGCCACGTGTTCTGTTGCTTGCACGAACTCGCTCCACCGCTGGTTCGTGAGTTGGTCTCCCGACCAATCTTCGCCAATGATGTCAGAAGCAACATTACGGAAAGATTATGCGCTCGGCGATTCGTTGCCATCCTCCATCCCCGCGCCCAGAGCCACGTCCTGCGCAGGCACGCGCATAATTTAAGTTTCGTCCCGTAATGTTCCTGTAACTCGGGTTGAGAAAGGATGCGCGCCATTGGTCAGGAGACCACCTTGCGGCTTTGCCGATACAGCCCGCAAACAACGCCGCCGCTAGGCGGCCAACGAACAAATCAGGAAAGGAGACACGCAACATGCAGAATCGCATCAGCCGTTGGATCATGACGCTGCTATTGGCAGTGGGAGTGACGGCCCTTGTCACCGCTTGCGCATCAACCAAGGCAGGCAAAGAGAAGGAAGACGCAACCGAGCGCGTTTCACTGGCAGACTTGCCGATGCCCGCGCGCGCCACGGTCGAGAAACTGACTGGCGGCGGAAAGGTCGAGATGATCGACAAGGAAGTGGAAAAGGGCAAGACCGTTTATGACGTCGAGGCCACGGTTGGCGGCAAGCACGTGGAGTACACGATTGCCATCGACGGCGCGGTTGTGGGCACGGAGACGAATATCGAGTACAATGAATTACCGGAAGCAGTCCGCGCGGCGGCGGAGAAGTATTTCGGCACCGCCACCGGCTTGAACCCTTCGGTGGGAGTCGAGGACGGCCGGACGACCTACGAGGTCGAAGGCACGAAGAACGGCAAGAAGGTCGTGGCGACATTCGACCCGACGGGCAAATTCATTGGCGAGGAGAAGTAAGCGGAGCCAACACCACCATTTCAGGGCGGGAGCGTGCTTGCGTGCTCCCCAGCCCGGCTCTATTCTGCTGCCGGAACAAACGCTGTGAGAATCCTGCTGGTTGAAGATTCCAAGCTGCTGCAGCGCTCGGTGGGAACGGGGTTGCGGAAGGCCGGCTATGCCGTGGATCTCACCGGCGACGGCGCGGAAGGGCTTTGGTACGCGGAGTCCAACCAGTACGATGTGATCATCCTCGATCTGATGTTGCCCGGCATGGACGGGCTGACACTGCTTCGTCGCCTGCGCGCCGATGGCAAAGACACGCACGTGCTGGTTCTCACGGCGAAGGACACTGTTCCCGACCGCGTGCGCGGGTTGCAGTCCGGTGCGGATGATTACCTGATCAAACCGTTCGCCTTCGAAGAGTTGCTGGCGCGCGTGCAGGCGCTTTGCCGACGCGGGTACGGGCAGAAGACCCCCCGGCTCCGCATCGGCGATCTGGAAATCGATATGGCGGCCAGAACCGTGACGCGCGCCGGCGGCGTCATCGACCTGACCGCCCGCGAATACCGTTTGCTGGAATACCTCGCCCTTTGCCGCGGCGAAGTCGTGTCGCGCAGTGAGATCGAAGAACACATCTACGGCGAATCGGTGGATCCGCTCAGCAATGTGGTGGACTCGGCGATTTGCACTCTGCGCCGGAAGATCACGCCGCCCGGCAAAACACCTCTCATCGCCACCAAACGCGGTCTCGGCTACGTGATGGACGCCCCCACCAAATGAAATCCATCCAAATGCGTTTGATGGTCGGGTTGCTCGGGAGCAGCCTGCTGATCCTCGGCATCGGCGCAGCCGTGATCCACTTCGCCACGCGCGCCTTGTTGTTCCGGGAATTCGATTCCACCCTGCGGGCCAAGGCCATGGCGCTCGCCGCGACAACCGATATGAGCGAAGACGGAGTCGAATTCGACCTCGCTGATGAGCTTCTGCAAGAATTCTCGCGCCCCCGTTCCGCCGAATACTTCCAGCTTTGGGACTCCAACGGAAAATCGCTTGCCCGCTCGCCCTCGTTGGGGACGAACGATCTGGCCCGCTCGTTCGGCACGACGAGTTCTCCTCAATTCTGGGACGTGAAGCTGCCCAATGGTCACCGCGGACGGGCCATCGGATTTCAATTTGCAGCCGAAACCGGCGGTGCGGGCGGGCAGCCGTCGTCCGCGGCGGCGACCCATCCCACCGTGACGTTGGTGATGGCGAGCAACCTGCACAGCGTCAGGAGGACGCTGGACGCATTGACCTATGCCCTTCTGTTGGCAGCGGCAATCGTTCTCGCTGGAATGGTTGTTGTGGTGCGACTGATCGTCCACCGGGGACTGGCGCCGCTGGCGGGTCTTGCCGACCGTGCGGCGCACATTGACGCCTCGTCGTTGGGACTGCGATTTGCCACGGAATCGTTGCCCACCGAGTTGCTTCCGATTGCCCATCGTCTAAACGACCTGCTTGCCCGGCTCGAACGATCCTTCGAACGGGAACGGCAGTTCACCGCCGATGCCGCCCACGAACTGCGCACGCCCATCGCCGAACTGCGCTCATTGGCCGAGGTCGCCCTCAAATGGCCGGAAGGTACCGAGGCCACCAACCAGTCGTTCCGCGACGCGCTCGAGATCGCCAAGAGAATGGAGGCCATTGCGACCGGACTGTTGAGCCTAGCTCGATGTGAGGCGGGCAAGCAAACGATCAAGCGCGAACCGGTTGTCGTCAAAGAATTGGTCGATGAGATCTGGCGTCCATTGGCTGACCAAGCCGGTCGCCGACAACTCCTCGTCACTTTCGATGTTCCCTCCGAGATTCGTCTCAGAACCGACCGCGCATTGTTCGGTTTGACCCTCGCCAACCTCTTCTCCAACGCGGTCGAGTACACACCCGCGGCCGGCACGGTTCGCGTCAGTGCCGAACAGCACGATGGCCAGTTCAGACTGTCGGTCGCCAACACCGTTGACAATCTTGGTCCTGACGATCTCCCGCATCTGTTCGAGCGGTTCTGGCGCAAGGACGCTTCGCGGACTTCTGCCGAGCATGCCGGCTTGGGGCTGTCCCTGGCCGAGGCGTATGCCGAATTGCTGAAAATGAAGATTCGCGCCGACCTTGTCCGACCGGACACGCTGGTTCTTTTGCTGGAAGCTTCGGCGGCCGGATGAGCCGCCGACGTTCCCGAACGTAGCGGCAGTTCTCCGGCGGTAATCTTCCCGTAACCTTGCTTCTGGCATCCTGCGCGGCGTTCGAGAAAGAAGGCGCGTATGAAAACGAAACTCGTTGTGGGGGTCGCACCCGCCAGCGGATGCGGCGTCAGCAAAGCAACGCGCTGGATGAAAACTGATCCGAGATGCATCCGTGTCTTTCTCTGCGCCTTCTGCGCGTTGAGTTTAGTTGTCATGGCTGTTGGCGGGCAGCTAGAGACTCCCACGCGTGAAACAGGCGGTGGAGAAAAGGCCGCCGGTCAGCCGCATCGCGAGATCAATCTTTTGGCGTTTGGGGATTGGGGGAATGGCAGCAAGGATCAGCGCGCCGTGGCCGCCGCGATGGCCGACTACGTGCAATTGGCGGGCCGAAGACCGTTTGACGGCGTGCTGGTTTTGGGCGACAACCTCTGTCATGTCAAAGTCCGCGGCGTCCACGATTCGGTGTGGAACAAGCGGTTCGAGAGAATGTACGATCCGCACCGACTGAACATGCCGTTTTACGCGCTCTTGGGTAACCACGACTACGGGCAGCATGGCGAATTGGCACGCATCGAACTCGACTACAGCCGCGCGCACCCGGAGTCCCGCTGGAGAATGCCCGCCAAGTGGTACCGCTTGAATTTGCCAAACGATCACCCACTGGTCACCGTGCTCATGCTCGACAGCATGGTCGAAGGTGAAGAGTGGAAAAGCCAATTAAAGTGGATGGAACAGGAATTAGCCAAGACCAACGGGTCATCGTGGACGATTTGCTGCGCGCATTTCCCCCTTTACAGCACCGCGCGACACGGCGATACGGCCAAATTGTTGAAGGACTGGGAGCCTCTGTTCGAGAAATACCGCGTGGCGTTTTACGTGTGCGGTCACGACCATGATCTAGAGCATCTGGAAATCCCTGACAAGCACACCAGCTTCCTGGTTTCAGGAGGCGGCGGGATGCCGCTTTATCCAATCGTGCGAGCGGATCGCGGGCCGTTTGCCCGCGCCAGTCACGGCTTTGTTCACATTAAGCTGACACCTGAGATGGCGGCGGTTCATTTCGTTGACGAAGCGGGTAGATGGGTGCACGTCTTCGAGAAGAACATTCATAATGAGATTCGGATCCTGCACACGACAGGCGTTGACAAGGTGGAATCCAAGCCGTCATCTGCCGTTGAGGATGATTGAGCGGCAGGGTCTATCACGAATAATCGAGGTCAGCGCCTTGGTCTCGGCGCAGTGGCAATGCGCGCTTGGGGAACGACGTATTCCGTTGCTCGTGTCGAGCAGGGTGGCTATCACCAGTTCCCGAGGTGCTCGAAGCCCGGTCTGTTCAAGAAAGTGTCTGTCATAGGGGTCACCCATTAAAGGTTCCGATCAAGACAAAAGTTCCATGCGCTGGCTTTCACAGCCCAACCCGCTTCTTCTTCGGTTGAACCTCCCACCGCTACCAGAACCGCTCGTCCGTGCCCGGGTCAAACAACTCAGCCTGACGGTGCCCAATCCCGCCGAGTTCGAGCACGATCTCTGGCGGCTGTCACACGGCAACCCCGGCCGCATCCTATCGCTCTGCCAGCAAGCCAAACAAGGCCATTACATCTTCGGTCGCCGGCTCGCCACCCGCCTGCTGGATCTCGACCGTTGCATCAAAAGCTTGAACTTGCCATGAAACGCCCGCCTGGTCCACGTTGACAACATGATGGGCGACGGCGTCGTCACGCTGGAGAAAGTCCGCGTCCTAAAGCACCAGAGCAATCCCGCCAAGGTATGAGGCGGATTGCTGCATTGACACGAATCAAGAAACCGCTAAACTGAAGAAGTCATAGGGCGATGGAGTTCGCCTGAAGATTTGCTCCGAAGGCTTTCGGAGCTGATGACTCCTACTGACGAAATGCGTCGGTAGGAGTTTTTTGTTTGGGCCGAGACAACGATGAGCGACAACCTGATCATGGGCGTGTTCGTGCTGGTGGCGGCGCTGATCGGCTTCCGCTTCGGCATTGCCGTGGCCATCTTCGAGATCGCCGCTGGCATCATCGCGGGCAATTTCCTGGGGGTCAAACCCAACGAGTGGCTCAATCACTTCGCGGAGTTCGGCTCGCTGCTGTTGATTTTTCTGGCGGGCAGCGACATTGATGTGGACTTCATGATGCGCCGTCTCAAGCCCACGCTGATCGTCGGGACGATCTCGTTTCTTGCCCCGCTGTTGGCCGTGCTGACCTATGGTCACTTCATTGCCCACTGGGAGCGTGACAAGTTGATCCTGATCGCCATCGCCTCCTCCAGCACTTCTGTCGCGGTGGTGTATCCCGTATTGCGCGACGCCGGACTGCTGAAAGTCCCGTTGGGTAAACTCATGCTGCTGGTAGCCTTCCTTCCCGACTTTTTGATCACCGTCGCGCTGTTTGTGTTCTTCACCAAGTTCGGCTGGGACACGCTGGCGGTGATTGCCGCGCTGGTCGCGCTAATCGTCATCATGCGGCACGCCAGTTTCCGCTTTCTGCGCAAGTTCGGCGAAACGTCCTCGCAACTGAAGCTGCGATTCATCTTTGCCATCCTGCTGTTTCTGGCGTTCGTCTCGGAGAAAGGCAACTTGCACGCCTCGCTGGCCGTTTTTATCATGGGCATCGTCGTTTCCGAACTGATGAAGGAGCAGGAGGAGACCGACCGCAACCTGCGCGCGGTGGCCTTCTCGATTTTCGTGCCGACGTTTTATTTCAAGGCGGGCCTGATGTTCTCGATCCCGGCGATGCTGCAAAACTGGTGGATGATTCTGGTGATGATCGCCCTCGCGTTCAGCGCGAAGTTTGTGGGGATCTACCTGCTGGGCAGACCCTACTTCAAAGAGCACATCCGATACGCCTCGTTCCTGCTCAACGCGCGCCTGACCTTCGGCACGATAGCCGCCACCTACGGCCTCACGCATGGCATCATCAATCAGCAATACTTTTCCATTCTCATCAGCATGATCATCCTGTCGTCGGCCATCGCCCTGGTGTTCACGGGCAAAACGCCGACGGCGGTGTTGCAACCGACGTTTGAGGAGCATCAGTAACGAAAGGAGCCTGCATGCAACCGAAGAAAGCCAAAATGATGCGCATCTACCTTGGCGAAGACGACGAATGGGAGGGCGAACCGCTCTACCACGCCATTGTGAAAAAACTCCACGACCTCGGTGTCGTCGGCGCGACCGTGAACTGTGGCGTGGAAGGCTACGGCCGGGCCGGCGCCATTCATCGCCAAAAACACTTCGTTGTCTCTGGCGACCTGCCGATGACCGTCATCGCAGTGGACACGGAAGAGAAGATCATGAAAGCGCTGCCTGTCATCGCCGGCATGGTCAAGGACGGCATCATCAACCTGATTGACGTGGACGTGATCGAGTTCCACAATGGCCAGATCGTCTGACGAACCACTGTCACTGAACGAATCGCAGCACCGCCGACGATGGCCGGCCATCGACCGCATCAGCGATCATGGCCACTGCAGCATCTCGATCGTGAAATACCCCGTGGCAAAAAAATGAATAAACCAGATCGTCTCCACGAAATCTTTCGCCTCCAGCGGGAGTTGAACCTCCGCATCGGCGTGGACACTGCGGGCATGACTGAAGAGCAGCGCCAGCAATGGGTGCTCAATTACTGCCGCGCGATGAGCCAGGAGATCGCCGAACTCACCGATTGCGTCCCGTGGAAATGGTGGGCGAAATATCAGAAGTTCGACCGGCAGAATGCCCGCGTCGAGATCGTGGACCTGCTGCATTTCCTCGTTTCGCTGGCGCAGGTGATGGAACTGACTCCCGACGACATCTTCGAGGCGTACACCAAGAAGCACCGCGTCAATCTTGCCCGGCAAAAGTCGGGGTACACCACGAAAGACGAAGCCGACAACCAAAACATCTGAAAGGAAGCCAATCAATGACCAAGATCACAAGGATTCAAGCCCGCGAGATTCTGGACTCGCGTGGCAACCCGACCATCGAAGTGGACGTGCAACTCTCCGGCGGCGCGCTCGGCCGGGCCGCCGTGCCCAGCGGTGCGAGCACGGGTGAAAACGAGGCGCTCGAATTGCGCGACGGCGACAAGAAGCGCTACGGCGGCAAAGGCGTGCTCAAAGCGGTCGCCAACGTGAACGAAACGATTGCCAAGGCGCTCGTCGGCCACGACGCGCTCGACCAGACCGGCATTGACCGCACCATGATCGCGCTTGATGGAACGCCGACGAAATTGAAGCTCGGCGCGAACGCCATCCTCGGCGTCTCGCTGGCCGTGGCAAAAGCGGCGGCGGCGCAATTGGGCATGCCGTTGTACCGCTATCTCGGAGGCGTGAACGCGAAGGTGTTGCCGGTGCCGATGATGAACGTGCTCAACGGCGGCGCGCACAGCGATGCGCCCGTGGATTTTCAGGAATACATGATCGTGCCGCGCGGCGCGCCGAGTTTCCGCGAGGCGTTGCGGATGGGCGCGGAGACGTTCCACGCGCTCAAGGCCGTGCTCAAAGCAAACAAACTCAGCACGGCGGTCGGCGACGAAGGCGGGTTCGCCCCGGCGTTGAAGAACAACGAGCATCCGCTGGAGGTCATCGTCGCCGCGATCAAGCAGGCGGGATACAAGCCGGGCAAGGACGTGTTCATCGCGCTCGATCCCGCCGCCAGCGAATTCTACGACACTGCGTCGAAAAAATACGTGTTCAAGAAATCCGACGGCTCGAAGCACACCGCCGCCGAAATGGTGGACATCTACGAGAAGCTCGCGGCGAAATATCCGATCATTTCCATCGAAGACGGCTGCGCCGAGAACGATTGGGACGGCTGGAAACTTCAAACGCAGCGTCAAGGAAAGCAACTCCAACTGGTCGGTGACGACAATTTCGTGACCAACGTGAAGTTCCTTCAACGTGGTATTGACGAGGGCGTGGCCAACGCGATCCTGATCAAGGTCAATCAGATCGGTTCGCTCACCGAAACGCTGGATTGCATCGCTCTGGCGCAACGCGCGGGCTACAAGGCCGTTGTCAGCCATCGCAGCGGCGAGACCGAAGACAGCACCATCGCCGACATCGTCGTGGCCACCGGCGTCGGCCAGATCAAGACCGGCTCGCTCTGCCGCACCGACCGCATCTGCAAATACAATCAACTCCTCCGCATCGAGGAGGCGCTTGGTTCGAGCGCGATTTACGCCGGTACGCTTGCCTCGTGAAGCTCATTGGCCTGGAAACTGAACTGAGCATCGTGCGCGAGCATCTGCGCGCGGACAAGAACCTCGCGGTGTGCGGCCCGGCGGGCGTCGGCAAGACGGCGCTCGTGCAGGCGGCCTTGGCCGGTCGGACAGACGCCGTCTACTGTGGCGACACCGCCACGCTGAAAACCGCCTGCGAATCGTTACTGACCGTGCTCGGTATGACGGTCGCGGAGGCTGATAACGTCCAGCGCAAGCGCGCGGTGTTGCGGGCGTTGAGGCGACGCCGGTCGGTCGTCGTCTTCGACCACGTCGGACGCGTTTCGCCGAAGCTGCTGTCGCTGCTGGATAACCTGCACGGGTCGCACCCGCTGATCGTCGTCACCCGCAGCCTCGCGTGGAAAGACATCGGCCACTTGAAAATGATTCTCTACGACTTCGACACGCTTGAACTGACAAACCTCTCCGAGCCGGATTTGCGCCAACTTGTCCGCGCCCAGATCAATCAACTCGGCCTGACGGTGCCCAATCCCGCCGAGTTCGAGCACGATCTCTGGCGGCTGTCACACGGCAACCCCGGCTTCATCGTCGCGCTCTGCCAGCAAGCCGAACAAGGCCATTACATCTTCGGTCACCACCTCGCCACCCGCCTGCTCGATCTAGACCGTCGCATCAAAAGCTTGAACTTGCCATGAAACGTCCGCCTGCTCCGCATTGACAAAATGATGGGCGACGGCATCGTCACGCTGGAGAAAGTCCGCGTCGTTACCTGCCGCGCCGGTCCGCCCGCTTCGTAGTCCCGGCACGAGTGCAGAATAACACTCGACGCTCATCACGTGAAACGTGACAAGTAGAGCGCACCCACAAGCTGGCGGTTGCACTGCTCAGTTGTCGGCTGGTCGGCAGCAGAGTATAAACTGCCCACATGCGGATCATCGTCACGGGATTGGTGGGGCAATACGCGTTCGGCGGGGTGGCTTGGGATTACCTGCAGTATGTCGAGGGATTTCGCCTGCTCGGGCATGACGTGTGGTATCTCGAAGACACGGAGACATGGCCGTATGACCCGATCAACAACACCGTCAGCGAAGATTGCAGCTACAACGTCAAGTATCTCGGCGACGTGATGAACCGGCTCGGCTTGGGCGGCTGCTGGATTTACCGCAACGCGCCCGACGGCAGTTACCACGGCGTGACTGAGCCGGAGGCGAAGAAGATCTGCGCCAGCACCGATATGTTCGTCAACGTCTCGGGTTGCGGCTGGTTGCGGCCTGAGTACGTCGCAATCCCCAAGAAGGTTTTCATCGATTCCGATCCGATGTTCACGCAGGTGGCGCTCGTGTCGGGCAACCAAGGCGTGATCGATCGCATCCACGCCCACGATTTCCATTTCACGTTCGCCGAGAACATCGGCGCGAGTAATTGCCGCGTGCCGATGGCAGGATTGAAATGGATTCCGACGCGCCAGCCGATCGTGCTGGATTGGTGGGAGCCGGTTGTAGGCCGCTTCCCTGCCCCGAAAGCTTTCGGGGTGAACGAAGCAGCGCCAGGGGAACCCGCCGACTCACAGAGTCGGCCTACAACAATTGGTCAGACCCGCGATGTATTCACCACGGTGATGAACTGGGTTTCTTACAAGGGCTGCGAGTACGGCGGGGAGACCTGGGGACAAAAAGACGTCGAGTTTCTCAAGTTCATCGATCTGCCACAGAAGACAAACCAGAGGTTCGAGATTGCGATGGGGATGGGCCCGGGCATGAAGCGGCCTACTGAACTGCTGCAGCAAAAGGGCTGGCGGATCATCGAGCCGAGCGAACATCTCCCCGATCCGTGGACCTACCGCGATTACCTGGGCAACTCCAAGGGCGAATGGAGCGTGGCCAAGGAAAGCTACATCAAATCGCGGAGCGGCTGGTTCAGTTGCCGCAGCGCGTGTTATCTGGCGCTGGGGCGACCCTGCGTGTTGCAGGACACAGACTGGAGCAAGATTTATCCGACGGGCAACGGATTGTTTGCATTCAGCACGGCTGAAGAAGCGATCGCGGGCATCGATCACATCAACGCCGATCACGCGAGGCACAGCGCCGCGGCGCGGGCGTTGGCCGAGCAGATGTTTGACGCGCGCAAGGTGTTGGGGGCGATGCTGGAGCGCGTCGGCGTATGAGCAAGCCGGTGGCCATTGTCGCCGGTTATCTGGTGCGCTACCCGCTGGGCGGCCATGTGCTTTCCCAACTCCATTTTCTCGTCGGGTTGCAGAGGCTTGGCTACGACGTGGTGTTCGCCGAGCAGTACGGATGGCCGTACTCGTGTTATGACCCGCGCACCAACACCGCGACCAATGATCCGACCTGCGGCATCGCCGAGTTGCGCCGCGCGTTCGAGAAGATCGGCGTGAATCGATGGTGTTACGTGGACGCGAACGGCAATTACCACGGCATGTCGCGCGAAGAATTGGGACGCGTTTGCCGCGACGCCGATTTCCTGCTCAGCGTAGCGGCTGTGACCTGGCTGGAGCAGTTTCGCGACTGCAAGAAGCGCATCTTTTGGGATGCCGATCCCGGCTTCACGCAGTTCGGCATGCCTGCCACGCCTGCGCCGTCCTGCGACGGCTACGCCTCGCCGTACGATTTTCAATTTCATTTCACCATCGGCGAGCGCATCGGCAAGGTGGATTGTCCGATCCCGACGCACGGCTTGAACTGGCGTCCAACCCGCTGGCCGATGGCGCTGGAGTTGGTGACGCCGCGGTTTACACCGGAGGCGAAGTTATTCACGACAATCATGAGCTGGAGCGCGCGCAAACCGGTCATTTACAATGGCGAGGAGTACGGGCAGAAGGACGTCGAGTTCATACGGATCTTCGATTTGCCCAAGCGGGTCGGGCCAATGTTTGAAATCGCCCTGGCCGGGCCGAACGCTCCGCGCGAGAAAATCGCCGCCGCCGGTTGGCGCATCGCCAACCCGCTCAAGGTAACGGCCACGCCGTGGACGTACCTCGAGTACATCGCGCAATCGCGCGGCGAATTCAGCGTGGCGGTGAACCTGGAAGTCAAGGCGCGCAGCGGCTGGTTCAGTGACCGCACGGCGGTTTATCTCGCGTCAGGCAAACCCGCCATCGTCCAGGACACAGGCTTCAGCGAAATTATCCCGTGCGGCGAAGGTCTCTTTGGCTTCAAGGAGGCTGAGGAAATCGTGGCCGCGGTTGAGGCAATCGAGAGAGATTACGCGAGGCACTGCAAAGCGGCCCGGAGAATTGCGGAAGAGTATTTTGACTCGGACAAGGTGCTGGGGGCGATGCTGGGCCAGTGCGATTTGCCGTCCACTGGTTAAGAGCGCAAAAACGCGCCATTGATGCACGATTGGTCGTAGGAGGGGCATTTTGCTTCGCATGTCTCGCAGACTCGGCTTTGCCCCGACCGGATCGCGACAGGAATGTCGCTCCTACGAACGGAAAGAGGTTTTGTTAGCGGCTTCTATTCCGGCTTCGCGAACTTGCGCGGTGCGTTGAGCCTGGTGAACCCCATCTGCTGGGCTGTTACATCCAGTAGTGCAATACCCAACCGCAGCGTACGCTTGGCGCGCAAATGCAGGAAACCCGCCGCAATCGCAACCAGCAACCAAGCCGACAGAGCCCAGAGCGCGTGCGATGTCACCACGAGAAACAGCGCTACCAGCGCCACGACCGCCCACAGCAGCACTTTCGCCAGCAGCGTCCAGCGGGCGCACAGCCGTGCGCGCAGCAGCCGTTTGTCGCCGCCGTGGTTTTCGCAAACGGTGTTGACGACGGCCTTGGTGAAACGGTCACCGTGGATTGTCACGTCGTGTTCATCCCAGCCGCTATCTGGCGTGGCCTGCCATTGGTCGCGCTCCAGCAGTTCCAGAAGTTTTTGCAGGAAAGCGATGCGTTCGATCCCTTGCTCATTCCAGTAATTGACCGTGAAGATGCTCGATACGCTGTCGTACCGTTTGGCCATCTCTCTGACCGCCGCATGGGCCGTGGTCGGCGTTTCCGATCGGCGCAGTCGGTGAGCGTACCTGGGCCAACCGCGCGCGATCGGCTGAAGCAGATACAACGCCGTGACGAGCGGCCTCGACCAGATGCGGCGTTGCCACGACGGCAGATCGACGCGCGCGGCGGCCAACGCCGCTGCCGTCAGGCTCGACAGGAGTGTCAACGCGGGCAACGGCCAGAGAGCCGGCCAGATCATCGCCAGTAGAGTCCCACCCAACGTAAACAACACGTGCCATTCCAGGCTTGTCAGGATTGCCAGCAAGCCCGCAGGCTCGGGCGTGTACAGCGTTTGAAACAAGCCGCTGCCGAAGATGCCGTGGTAAATCACAAAACGCCCAAACGCGCCGGCTGTCCGCGTCGGATTGTAAATCCGACCGTGCCAGCGCATGCCACCGAGGCTGTTGAAGTATTCGGGATGTTTGTAACGGAGCAACGCCTCAGCCACGCCATAGCCGCGTTGCTGCTTCACGTACGCGGCGAAAGTGTTGCGGCGGTAATGCCAGACGAAACCGGCGTGCGAAAAGGCGATCCTGTATCCGCGCTGCAGCAGCCGCCAGCAAACGTCCACATCGTCGCCCGCCGCGCGGTATTGCGGATCGAATCCTTCGATCTCGTCGAGCGACCACTTCCAAAGCATCATGTTGCAGCCGGGAATGTGCTCGGCGTTGCGGTCGTCGAGCATGACGTGCGCGGGCCCGCCCGGCGAAACCGCCACGGCGCCCGCGACCCAGTTGTCCTCGGGTGGCGGGAAGTTGTGGCCGCCGATGGCGACGGCGTCCGTCTTCAACAGGTCGGCCACGAGATAATAAAGCCAGTCTTCATCCACGCGACAGTCGCTGTCGGTGAACGCGATCAAGTCGCCGGTGGCCACCCCGATGCCCGCGTTGCGCGCCGCGCCCAAGCCGAGGTTGATCTGGTGAATCGTCCGCACCGACGGATAGTGCGACGCGATCTTCGCCGTGTCGTCGGTCGAGCCGTCATCGACGAGGATGATTTCGTAGTTGGGGTAATTCAGGTGCGTCAGTGAATTCAAACACGCAGGCAGTGTGCGGCCGCCGTTGTAGCTCGCCACGACGACGCTGACCTTGGGATACGCCGGCAGCGGGAAGTGCGGGGCGCGCTTGTATTGCTCGGCGACCGCGTGATACGAAGGGCGTGGCTTCCGCTCGCTGTCCGTCAGCCCGAAGAACCAATTTTGGATTTGATGGCCGCCCGTGTGCCAGTCGTCCGTGAACGAAAAGATGAACGTGCCCGCCAGCCCGGCGCGAAACGCGATCTCGATGTGGCCGCTGAGAATCTCCGTCTTGCGTTCCTCGCTTTCGCGCATCGAATCGATGCCGAACTCCGCGAGCACCAGCGGTTTGTCGCCCGCGATGCTTTGGAGCCGATCCAGATAGTTTGAGAACGGCCGCTGCTCGTGCAAGTAGACGTTAAAGCTGACGAAGTCCAGACTGCTTGGGCGGAGGAACTCCGTGGGCGGAAAATTGACGAAGGTGACCAGCCGTTGCGGATCGATTCTCTTGACGATGGCGGCCAGTTCGTCGATGAACTTTTCGATCCGACGCGCGCCGTACCAACGGGCGATGTCCGGAGGAATCTCGTTGGCCAACGTGATGGCGAACACGGCCGGGTGACCCGCCAACGCCTCGGCGGCCTGCCGCGTTGCCCGCCGCGCGAACTCCATCGTCTCGTTGTCTTCGAGGAAGCACGTATGCTTCGGCCAGTAATAATCCACCAACACTTTCAGCCCGTGCTCCTGCGCTAGGTTCAGGAACCAGCGCGGCGGCACGTGGTAGATCCGCACGCAGTTCGCATTGAGTTGCTTGATCAACTCGAAGTCCCGCTCCACCTGCTCCGGCTTGGGGAACGTGCTGCCCGAGGCGTCGGGCTTGAACGGCCCGTAAGTGACCCCTTTCGGATAAAACTTCTGTGCCCCGATGCGGAAGAACTTTCCGTCCGTCAGCACCCGCTCGGCGGGGACAACAGCCTGCGGCGATACGCTGCTTAGGCCACCTTTGTTGACGGCTTTGGCCGTAACAAAGGGCGCTGGCGCTTCGATGATTTGGGGTCCTGGCACAAATTCCTCGTGCTCGAGAATTGTTCCTCGGCTTGGCAACTATCTGACAATACCTGTAGCAAGAAATCGCTCCATCGTCAATCCAAGGTGGTTTCATGTCCTCCAAGGCACAATCGCACCAATAGACGCGTCCCAGCGCGCACTTATTCAACCATGAGCCGGAAAATGGCCTGGCCGGCGGGTCGGTGAGGTGCAGCTTCGGCTCGTCGGCCCCAGTACGCACCGTGTGGGCAAGCCAATAGGTTCAAGGTTTCAACAAACAACATTCGGAGCGACTAATGTGCGAAATCGAACCTCACAGTCTCTACCCACTCCAGTTCTGGCTTGCGAGACTGGCGGGCAACGAGTATTGTCCCTTGCGAGGTCGGAGATGAGGAAAGGGTTAGTTTATTCTTTGCTGTTGTATTTGAGTTGCACTTCCGTACTGCGGGCGTCCGCTCCTTTTACAGACTTGGATTTCGAGTCGCCAACGCCGATCGCCTTTCCCGGACCTCCTGGTGGCAGTGTTTACTTTGATGCAGCCTTGCCCGGTTGGATTGGGTTTTCAGGCACCAACCAACTGGATTGGGTGCTGTACGATGTCTCCTTTTTGGATTCCACAGGTATTGCCATTTTGGATGCCAACTCGTCCTCCTTTGTGTTGGGTGCAAGAGTCATTCAAGGGAACTACTCCGTTTTGCTTGAGGCAGGTGTTCAGCTCGGCAGTAGTACGATTCCGGCCGATGTCTCACTTTCCCAAACCGGATTGGTTCCAGCGGGCACAAAGTCGCTGACTTTTCTTGCGCAACCGAACGACCTGCCGGCGGCATCATCGTTCACTGTGTCATTGGGAGGTGTGAATCTCAACTTAATCTCTTCTGCCGTGACGAACGAGACCTATAGTTTGTACGAAGCGGATGTGTCAGCGTTTGCGGGGCAAACGGCTGAGTTAAAGTTTACCTTATCCGCCCAGAATCCTTACACCGGTCAGCTACACGCATTGACGTTGGACGACATCCAGTTCTCGCCAAACTCGATTCCCGGCCCGATTCCTGAACCGGGCGCTTTGAGTTTACTGGCGATCGGAGTTGTGGCGCTTGGCATTTGGCGCCTGACCCGTCCCAAGGCTGCGTGAAATCTGCCGGCCGCTAAACCGTCGCTTGCGAACGCAAGCACGCACGCTCGCGCTGGGGTCCGATTACTCCTGCTCGGCTTTCTTGGCGGCTTGGGCTTCGGCAACGACCTTTTGGGCGATGTGCTGCGGGACTTGCTCGTAATGGGAGAATCCCATCTCGAAACTTCCGCGACCGCCCGTCATCGAACGCAGTTCGCTGGAGTATTTGAAGATTTCGGCCTGTGGGACTTGCGCCTTGATGGCCTGCAACCCGTCCGCGGATTCGACGGTCAGGATGCGTCCGCGACGGTGGTTGAGGTCGCCGGTGATGTCGCCCATGTATTGATCGGGCACATAGACGGTGACATTCATGATCGGCTCGAGCAACACGGGTCGCGCCTTGCTCATGGCGTCCTTGAACGCGTGCAGGCCGGAGATTTTGAAACTGATTTCGCTGGAGTCCACGTCGTGATATGAGCCGTCATAAACAATCGCCCGCACATCCACGACGGGAAAACCGGCAACCACGCCGCCCAACATTGCTTCGACGCAGCCTTTTTCGACGGCGGGAATGAAATTGCGCGGAATGGCGCCGCCGACCACTTCGTCCACGTACTCGAATCCCTTGCCGCGTTCCATCGGCTCGACCTTGATGTACGCTTCGCCGTATTGGCCGTGCCCGCCGGATTGTTTTTTGTGTTTGTAATGGCCGTCGCCGCGCCCGGTGATCGTTTCCTTGTAATCCACTTTCGGCGTGCTGAGGTCAACGTTGACGCCCAGCTTGCGTTTCATGTTGTCCACGACGACCGCCAGATGCAGGTCACCCATGCCTAAAATCACCAACTCCTTGGTGTTCGGGTTGCGCTCCATGTGAAACGTCGGGTCCTCTTCAATGAGCCGATGCAACGCGACGCTGATTTTTTCCTCGTCCTTCTGCGTGTGTGGGTGGATGGCAAAACTCATGACCGGCCGCGGGAACCGAATCGGCGGAAAGACGACTTTGCGCGTCGGATCGCACAACGTGTTGTTGATGTGGGTGTCCTTGAGCTTGGCCAGCGCCACGATCTCGCCCGGACCCGCGTCGCCGACGATCGTTTGCGTTTTGCCTTGCAGCTTCAGCAATTGCGGCACGCGCTCCTTGCCTCCGCGCGATGCGTTGACCACGTCCAAATCAGGGCGCAGCATACCCGAGCACACTCGCACGTAGGCAATATGTCCCGCATACGGATCGACCGTCACCTTGAACACGAATCCGCTGAACGGCGCATCGGCCTTCGGCTCGACTTTCTCGCCGTTTTCGGCAGACACCGGGCCGCGGTCGAGGGGCGACGGGAGCAACACCGTGACACCGTCCAGCAATTCGCGCAGCCCGATTTCTTTTTCGGCGCAGCCGCAATAGATCGGCACCTTCGCGCCACTCGCCACGCCGGCACGTGCCCCCCTGGTGATCTCGTCATCCGTCAGCTTCTGTCCGCCGAGATATTGTTCCAGCAACTTGTCGTCTTGCTCCGCAGCGGCTTCTTCCAGGCTGTCGTGGGCGCTCTTGAATTGATCGCGCAATTCGGCGGGCACTTCCGTTTCGGGCGTCGTGCGCAGGTTCACGACCTTTGAAAAGCCCGCCTCCTTGCCGACCGGCAGCTCAAACGGAATGCAGTTCTTGCCGAAGGCGCTCCGTATCTGTTCGATGCAGCGGAAGAAATCGCTGTTTTCCTTGTTCAGCTTGCTGACAAAGATCAGACGCGGCTTTTGCATCTGGTCGAGCAGTTTCCAAATGCGCCTCGTGCCGATTTCGACGCCGTTGACGCCATCGACGACAACGATGGCCGCATCGGCGGCACGGATTGCCGCCATCGTGTCGCCGTAGAAATCGGCGACGCCGGGCGTGTCGAGCAAGCAAACCTGATAATCCTGCCATTTGCAGTGCAGCGGCTTGGCGTGAATCGTGATTTTGCGCTCGATTTCGTCGGGCAAACAATCGGCGACGCTGGTGCCGTTGGCCACGCGCCCGTGGGTGGGCACGGCTTTGGCCATGAACAGCGTGCTGTCGATGAGTGAAGTTTTACCACTGGAAGCGTGGCCGACGACAGCCACGGCGCGAACTTTCGAGGTATCAAAAGACATAGGAAATCTCCGGAAAACATTCCCGCTTCAGAACTTCGTTCTTCTCGCACGCAACGCGAGTGCAGCGATTTTCCCAGAAAGCCGAAGTGAATCAAGTAAAAAGCCCGGTTTGAGCGAATTGACTCGAATTAAATGTTACCGGGGAAGGGAAATGGTGTGCGGGGGGAATGGGTCGTTGACTCATAATGCACGTTACCGAAAGGAAACTGCATAATGGCGACAAATTCGGCAGTGTCCTAATCTGGAGGGCCACGCTCTGTCGTGGCCGCATTTCGCGAACGGACGCGACGGAGCGCGTCCCTCCAAACTGCAAATCAGGACACTACCACAAATTCCAAACACGAGTATCCCGCCACGGCGGGATCATCCGTGCCCGCTATCATCCCAAGCACGCCATCCGCCCCGCCCGCCTCACCGTTCGACTGCGAACGTGATGTCCTTCTTCTCGTCGCCCCCATCGTCCCGGCCATCCTCGCCGACGCTGTACACAACGTAGCCCTTCGTCAGCTTCTTATACCGCAGTCCCGCCGAGGCGGGGTCGAATGGATCGGTCGGCACCGTCTTCAGGAGGGTCGGGTCCAACATTGCCAGAGTCTCAGGAGGCTGGCCGTGCGCGAGGCGATACCGTTCGATGGCGATAGCGATCTGCGCGGCGCGCAAGCGGGCCGTCATTGAGGCGTCTTTCAGAATGAGGCCCGAGCCGTTCATCCCCCGCAGCCATCGTCCCGTGAATACATGAGATCGCGGCAACTGCCGAACAGCGCTTTGCAGGGTGCGCGCGACGGCAATCCGCTCGGGAAAGTCCGCTCGCGCCGCCTCGATGTACCGATCCATCAACCGCAGGTAACGCAGTTCGTCCCATTGCAGCAGGCCGGAGGCGTCGTAGAGACAGGCAGGCGAACTGAAGAACACCGTCAGTCTGACGACCAGCCGCTGCCACCAGTGCCAGTTGCGTCCGAGCGGCATTCGCCACACGTCAGCCATGCCGCCCATCAATTCGAAACTGTAAACGCCGATGCAGCGTTGGCCGATGAAAGCGCGCGACAGACTGTACGAGTTGTTCGCCTGCTGAAGCGTCTCGCTCAGACTGCCCAGTTGTGAATCGGTCGGGGTCACCTTGTTGAGGACTTGCTGGAAGCTGGCCACGGCAATGCGCTGACACTCAAGGCGCGCCAGATAAGAGCGCACCAGCGGTTCGGCCGCCAGCGAGCGCGCGAGACCCAGCAGCGAATCCACCGAGCGTGCCGCCAGTTCGGGATTCTCTTCCTCAGCGTAGCCGACGGCTTCCAATTCCAGCAAATACGCGCTGCGGTGCAGGCCCACCAGATGCGGATAGGGCAACAGGGAAAGTCTTTCCAGATTCAGCGGATAGCGGCTCCGCTTGGTGGATGCAGCCTCGTGCAAGAGGACCATGGCCTCCGCGTTGCTCGCCAGCACACTCGTCATGGCCTGCTTTATGGCGTCAGACAGCGGCATGGTGTGCGGAGTGAGGCCGGCCAGATCGACGCGAGGCGATGACGGCGGATCCGTTTCGTTTGCCAATCGGGTGAAGGCCGCGCCGAACGCGTCCGCGCCGTTCCCGCCCGCGAGCACTTGCGGATACCATTTGTCCAACTCCGCCAGCGTGACGGGGTAGCCTTGCTCGCGGATCGCCTCCAGCTTCGACGCCAGCGCCCGTTCCATGGCGTATCGATACGCCGCAAACAGCGCGGCGACGAGCAGGAGACCGTTCAGGAACCGGAGTGCCCACTTGCGCCTCCGACTCCAAACAGATCTGCTGGCTATCACGTTCATATCGGCCCCCTTACCTATCGTTTTTTCCTCCGCCGCGCAACCACAACCGGCCCTTACCGCTCGACCGTGAACGTGATGTCCTTCTTCTCGTCACCGCCGTCGTCCCTGCCATCCTCGCCGACGCTGTACACGACGTACCCATTCGCCAGCTTCTTGTACCGCAAGAGCCTTCCGTCGCGAAGCAGCCTACGCGGCCGGATTTGCCACGCGGCCCAGGAACAGGATGCTACCCGTGTGCTTGTCGCGAATGAGGAAAACAAATGGATGATCGGCACGGAACACCGGCATCTCCCGTATACCCTTCTGCTCTTCGACGTCGGCGGTCGCTGCGGTGGCTTCGGTGCCCTCCTCATTGACGTCAACAAACGCCTTGTGCTCGACCGCGCTAATAAACAACAATCGGCTGCCGTCCATGCCGGAGAAGTCCGCCTTGCTGCTGAATGCGCCGGTCATGCCCATCGCCGCGAGGGTTTCCTTCAGGCTGAACGCACATGTCAGCTTGAACTTTGGCAGCGATACCACAACCTCGCGCTCGCGCAATGCTTGAGTCCATTCCGCCAGTCTGGCCGGCGCAAGTTCGCCCTCCAGCGCGCCAATCCCGTCTGTATTCCGCGGTAACAACACGATCATGGATAGATCGTCGCCCGCGTAAGGCAATTCGACCACCTGCAAGTCAGGCGTCTCGGCAAATGCGTATTTCCCCTTGCGGTACATAAACCTGCACTTCACGTACGCGTTCGTCGCGACAAGGAACTGCCCGTCTTCAGTCTGTCTCGGATCGAACTGGCTGGCCCAATTGCCCTTGAAATAAATCGCATTGGCTAACACCAGCACCGTCTCCGGAGTTAACACGCCCGGTTTGATCAAATCGGTGATCTTGCGATTCGTCTTCTGTTCCACCCAATCATTGATGGTTTTGCGTGCCGCTTCGGTGGCGCGCACATAATCGAGCGGGGTGACGGTCGTGCCGTAATACTGCTTCAGCAATCGGACGTACTCAGGTAGGAACGGATAGCCTTTCTGCGGCCACAACGAGTTGGCAACGCTGAGCTGTACCTTGCCCTTTTTCTGGACGGCGTTCAGTTCAGCCTCCAATCCGGCGAAGGTCGGGTGCAACCGGTCTTGCGGTACCGCAAAATGCAGCACGTTAGTCATCTGCTCTGCCGTGTTCCCGCGCGCGCCGGCGAAAGTCATCGCCAGCGCTGTCGAAATGCTGTACGGCGAAAAGAACAGGTTGCCCTTTTCATTCTTCAGCTTGGCGTACAGGTCCGTCGCAAATGCGGCGTTGCCGGCGACAACCTCCCGCGTATCTGCTGATGGCGCCTGCCCACAACCTGTCATGGCGCCCTGTAATACCAAGCCGATCGCCAAGAGCGCGAGACCCAGAGTGATTGTTCGTTTCATTCGTTTCCCCCTGTCAGAGCAAGTGGGTTGGGTTGATCCGTCATGTCCTCACCGGTCGCGGCAAGAATGCCGCTCCTACGACGAAGTTGCAACCGCGGATTTCACGGATGACACGGATGAAAGGCCGTTGATCTGCGCCATCTGCGTGATCCGCGGTTCTCCACGCCTTCCGCATTGTGCCTCTTGCGCCTACTCCGCACCATCTAAATTATCCGCGTGCATCTGTGGCCGTTTGCGGTTAAAAGTCTGTCATGATTCGACGATACAGCCGCGAGCCGATGCGCCAGATTTGGACGGACGAAAACAAGTTCTCCATCTGGCTCCAGATCGAGATTCTGGCCTGCGAAGCGCGCCGGATCCCGCGCAAAGACCTCGCCACCATCAAACGCAAGGCGAAATTCGACGTGGAACGCATCCGCGAGATCGAGAAGGTCACCAACCACGACGTCATCGCCTTCCTCACCTGTGTCGCCGAACATATCGGCCCGGCTTCGCGCCACATCCACGAGGGATTGACCTCCTCCGATATCGGCGATACCGCGCTCGCGGTGCAGATGACGCAGGCGGCGGACATCCTGATCGAAGACCTCAAAAAACTCCGGGCCGTCGTCGCCGCCAAGGCGAAGAAGTACAAGATGGCGCCGATGATCGGCCGCACCCACGGCGTCCACGCCGAACCCGTCACCTTCGGTTTGAAGATGGCCCTGATGTACGACGAATTCGGTCGCGCCCTGGCGCGGCTGGAGCGCGCCCGCGGCATTGTCGCCGTTGGAAAAATATCCGGCGCCGTCGGCACCCATGCGCATCTCGATCCAGAGGTCGAAGACCACGTCTGCAAGAAACTCGGGCTCCGTCCCGCCGCCATCTCGACTCAGATCATCCAGCGTGACCGTCACGCCGACTTCCTCGCTGCCATCGCGTTGGTCGGCTGCTCCATCGACCGCTGGGCGCAGGAATTCCGCCATCTCCAGCGCACCGAAGTGCTCGAGGCGGAGGAATACTTCGCCGAAGGCCAGAAGGGCAGCAGCTCGATGCCGCACAAGCGCAACCCGATCACCTGCGAACGCCTGTGCGGTCTGGCCCGCGTGCTGCGCGGCAACGCATTTGCCGCCATGGAGAACGTCGCTCTCTGGCACGAGCGCGACATCTCGCACAGCTCGGTCGAGCGGATCATACTGCCCGACTCCACCACGTTGCTCGATTACATGCTCGTCACGCTGACCGACGTGGTGGACAAGCTGTTGGTTTATCCCGAGCGGATGAAGGCCAACCTCGAAGCGAGCAAAGGACTGATCTATTCCCAGGCCGTGTTGCTCGCGCTCACCAAGAAAGGCCTCACACGCGAGAAAGCGTATGAGCTTGTCCAGCGCAACGCGATGAAGACGTGGGCCGACGCCAAAACCTTCAAGGAATTCCTCCTCGGAGACGCCGAGGTGATGAGAACGCTCACCCGGCGCGATGTCGAAGCCCTCTTCGACCTCGGCGTCCACCTGCGTCAGGTCAACAACACCTTCAAGAAAGTTGGGATCAAATGAAAGCGAAGATCGTTGTGATGCCGAAAAAGACGGTGCTCGATCCGCAGGGCAAAACCGTCAAGAACGCGCTGGAGTCGATGAGCTTCAAGGGAATCAAAGACGTGCGCGTCGGCAAGTTCATCGAAGTCGAACTCGCCGGCGGCAACAAGGCGGCACTGAAAAAGAAGATCGACAAAGCCTGCCACGATCTGCTGAGCAATCCGGTGATTGAGGAATATTCATTTGAGATTCGATGAACCGCGGATAACGCTGATTACACGGATTGAATTATCTGCGCGATCCGCGAAATCCGCGGTCAACCACATATGAAATTCGGAATCATCCAGTTTCCCGGCAGTAACTGCGATCAGGACGTGTATCACGCATTGGCCGACGTGCTCGGCCAGCCGGTCCGCTACATCTGGCACAAGGACACCACGCTGGGCGACGTGGACTGCGTCGTGGTGCCCGGCGGCTTCGCTTACGGCGATTACCTGCGCACAGGTGCCATCGCTCGGTTCTCGCCGGCGATGAAAGCGGTGATCGATCACGCGAAAGCCGGTGGACTCGTCATCGGCATCTGTAACGGGTTCCAGATACTCTGCGAAGCGCATCTGCTGCCCGGGGCGCTGATCCGCAATCGCGGACTGAAATTCATCTGCGATCACGTGCACGTCCGCGTGGAGACCACCGACTCACCGTTCACCAACGCCTGCAAGAAGGGCCAGGTGCTGCGCATGCCGATTGCGCACGGAGAAGGCAGCTACTTCGCCGAGCCGAAGGTCATCGAACAACTCAAACACGACGACCGCGTCCTCGTCCGTTACTGCACGAAGGACGGCAAACTTACCGACGCCGCGAATGTCAATGGTTCGCTCGACAACATCGCCGGCATCTGCAACGAAGGACGCAACATCTTCGGCCTGATGCCCCACCCCGAGCGCGCCAGCGAGGAATTGCTCGGCAGCGACGATGGCCGGTTGATTTTTGAGAGCATCCTGCAGGGAGCAGCGGCTTACCAGTAGTGTTCGCAGTGGATGTTGCCGGGTGCGCGCGGTTTGTGTTCGTTGTAGCCCTGGCGCTTCAGGATGACGATCATGTCGTCGATCATCACCGGGTTGCCGCATAGGAAGACGTGTGCGGTGGCCGGTGACGGCGCGAACCCCCACACGCGTTCCAGCGCCGGGCTTTCCCACACCCCCTGGACACGACCGGCAAGTCCGGCCCAGCGTATCTTCTCATCCGTTGGTCGGCTGACGCAGGGAATGTAGGTGAAATTCGGGCACAAGTGGGCCATCGTCATCAATTCCGACTGGTACCCCAGCTCCCACGAATGCCGCGCGCCGTGGATCACCGCAGTGCGACGCGTACTGCCGCCGACCAGTTCCGTACGTAACATGCTCATGTACGGCGCGAGTCCGGTGCCGGTCGCGATCATCACGATGTGCTGGCCCGCCGGCACCTGGTCGAGCGTGAACATGCCGGTAATCTTCGACGACAACCACAAACGATCGCCCACGCGCAGGGCAAACAGCCGTGGCGTCAACGCGCCCGACGGGACCAGGTTGATGTAGAATTCCAGGTATTGTTTGGCGACCGATGACGAGGCAATCGAGTACGCGCGTTTGATGAGTTTGTCCGCAGCGGCCGGCGTTTCCTCCGGCAGGGAGAGCTCACAACGCATTGTCGAGCCGGGCAAACCCAGCACGACGTACTGGCCGGGTTTGAAATCCGGCACGGTCCAGCCCTCCGGCACGACCCGCAGAACGATCAGGCCGGCAGCGACCTCCATGCGTTGCGCCACAACTGCGTTGAGCGGTTCCGACATGTGCATCTCCCTCCAGAGAGGATAGAGTATCTTGGCGCGTGGTGCAAAGACTTGTTCGGGACGCCGACTTGTCGTAGAACTCGCCGTGTGAAACCCTTGGCATCGTCCCGCGCCTGGCTGCCGCTGGCGAAAGGTGAGGGGCGGGCGGCGGAGTTGCCCACCGGCGAGGCGTTCCGCACGGAGTGGATTGATTTCTCGCACGGCATACGTGTCGGCAACATCGAACCGCACGAACGGATCACCCAAATTCTGAAGTTTCATCTGGAACAGCGTCACCGCACACCGTTCGTGACTGATCGCTGGGGACGCGGCGTGTACTGGCAATGGATTTGTTGGTTGCCCCGTGCGAACCGCGAGGCCAAGCCGCAGTCGCACGACGTGAATTTCGGCTGCGCCAAGCTGTTCATCTCCGTGGAACAAGAGAGCAAAGTCTTCAAGAGCGGGCTGCAAATCGAGCGCGGTTACGCGGTCGGGCCGGAGCCGTATCCCGGTTGCCTGTTGAAGGACGACTGGGACTGGCATCGGCTGATTGGGCAATGCAAAGCGGGCAGTGCGTTGGACAAAGAACTGCACCGCCTCATCGAGCGCGAGGGCTTCGTCGTGGAAGTCGGCGACTTCGAGTCCAACGCCGTGTTCACGAAAAAGAATTTCCGGTCGGCCCGCCAAATCCGCGACGCGGTGAAAGATTACTCGAAACGCGAGTGGGCCGGCTTCCAGCTTTACTATCCGATGCCCGAGTCCGAGGTTCGGACCTGCACCGGCCTTGAACTGGTCAAAGCCATCTGCGGCGTCTTCGCTGAAGTGACGCCCACGATGAATTGCTGCATGCAGGTGAAGCTGTTAACATGAACCGTCCACACATGCCGGCAACTCTACATCAGTTCTCCACCAGCATAAACATTCTGCTTCTGTCACGGGCGGCGGATTAACCCCGATTACGGTAGGTCAAAGATTATGGGGCGGGTTTAGATGTTGCCAGTTGGCTGGCTGGGGGATGAGCCGAGGGCGAGATAAGACCGAACATATCGATCTATGAGGCGGCCTAGGACTTCGTCGGGCACGTTGTGTTTTACGGGGTTCTGAAGTCTGTGTAGCTGTGTCGTCAGAAAGTCAGCAGTGAGTTTAATGATTAACTTCTTGTGGGCGTAGTAGATTTCTCGAACCCAGTCTAATTCCTTCCCTTTTACGAGTTCACATTGGGCTGATCTCGTGATTATGAATCCACAATTCCCGTACTCCAATGCAAGATAGGAGTTCATCTGGCGAAATTCTGCGGGGCCGATGTCGGTGCTGTAATTCTTAACCTCAAAGATGACTTGGCTCGCAGAATACAGTTCCAAAACTCGTTTCCATGTTGGGGTTTCGCCCACATTGGTTCCGACAATGTCACGGCGCTGGGTGGCATCTTTATTCGCCTTTAGCTGGAGGTTGCGCAGTGCTCCAGCGAAAACAATTTTTACGGCTTCGAGGCACCATTCCTCAAAAACGTGTGCGCCCTCATCTCCAAGCGGTATAGCGGCCAAAGCATCGATGACCTTAGAAATTGATTTGCGGCGGATTTCTGGGGTTTCGGAAGTCACTTCGATATCGTATTCGTCGTTGATCTCTGCTGCTTCTTCAGGTTGAAGGATGTTGCGTGTGAGATTTAAGGCCATCCAATAGCATGGGTGGATCAAGAGGCGTGTGTCTTGCGTAAACTCCACGGTCGGTGATTTACCGTCGTGACAGAACATGAAGTTGGTGCCACCTAATTTTTGTAAGCCGAAGAAACCTACGCTATAGAGGCCTCGGATCACGTCCTCGGGAGACTTGAATATGACCAAGTCCTGTTGTTGTAAGGGCGGAGACCTATCAGTCGCCAACACGGTCTTGAGTAGAACGCAAGCGTTCGCGAAATCATGTTCAGGTGATTTGTTAGCGAAGCAACTCACAAACGTCTCTAAACCTGGAAAGACGAATTTGTATTCCTTGAGGAGGTCATTGAGGCGCGTTTCCGAAATTTCCTTTGCCGACTGTTCAACGTCATCATCTACGATGGCAGATCGTCCTTGTGAGGTCGCTCGAAAGAAAGCGTCGTTCAAAAGAGACATCAAGTCTCGGGGACGATACAGAGTGAGTTGGAGGCATCGGCGGAAGCCTTCTTTACCTTGGATGTTTCTTGCGGTGTACTGATTCCATACTTTTAGGTTTTCTTGTGCTGTCGCTCCAAAGGCGGTTCGCAGTCGGTTGCATATCATATTAAAAAGATTCAACTCATCCCAATGCAATCTCAACACCTTGCCCTCAATAGTACGCGAGTAATCAGGGTCTAGGCGTGCTTCAGCACGAAAGATGTTGTCTCGCAAAAACACCAAGGTCTTGGTGTTGGGAAGACGAGTCAGATCAACGGCAGCATGTACGAAACCGCAGATGAGACCAATGCCGATTTCGTCTGGTTGATATCCTTCATCGAGATCGTCTATCAGAACGAAGAACGGTTGCTCGGCGGCGGCCAAAGTATGCTTAAGACAAGTCTCAAGATTGACGAGCTGTAACCTTGTATTAAGGTCAGCGATTTGACCTTCGATGTTCTCAGTAAAGGGCGGAACATCCTTAAGTCGCGATCGGAGCCTCTCTGAGATGCTAATTCCCGATTTCCTCCAAGCTTTTAGGTCTTCGAGGATGGCTCCGGCGGTCGGAAGTTGGAGAATTTGCAGGTGGCTTGAAATGGAGGACGCGATTTCCATGTAAAGCGCATAACGCCAAGCCAACCGGTAGTAAGCTCGTATAAGATTGAAACGGTCACGTAGTTGATTCGCGTATGGGCGTAGGCCGAAGATTTCGATTTCTTCGGGTGCAAATTTCAGGAGTATCAAGTCCGTGTCAGCAGTCCAAAACTTGCCAAGACGATAGAACAGGGCGCTCTTGCCAGTACCTCTGCGTCCGACGATGATGGTGTAGTCAAATGCTGTGGTTAGAGATTTGTATTCTCCTGTCTCAAAAAAAGCGGCGTCCAACATTGCGTGGTCCTTTTCTGCTAGGAGGTCGCCGAGAGGAGTTCTGGAATGGGCAATAGTCATGGACGCTCTCGTTTGATTACCAGATTCAAATGTATTCTTCAATCAGGATTGGCGAGACGCAGCCACGACCAACGTCGGGGAGCTTAGAGCCGAGCCAAAGGGTAGTTAGCGAGTGCAAACCGGCGGCGGAGGAAGAGATTCAGCGGCGAGTCAAAGAAGTGGCGGGGTTGTAGGCCTGCATCGTTGCCGCAGTTCGGACGGCCCGGACAGCCGAGGCGTTGCGCCGAGACGCCGCAATGCTGTTCTTGCGGCAATCCGTCCCTACCTCAGACTGCTTGTTTGCGTTGGATTTGGGTGACGGTTTGGCTACACTGCGTCCGCGAGTATGAAGACTGACATTGCCATTACGCCTGAAATCATTGCCAAGCATGGGATCGCGACGGAGGAATACGAGCGGATCAAGAAGATCCTCGGACGGGAGCCGAACATCACGGAACTCGGCATCTTCTCCGTGATGTGGTCGGAGCATTGCAGCTACAAGAATTCCCGGCCCGAACTGAAGAAGTTCCCGCGCGAAGCGCCGTTCATTCTCGTGAAGGCGGGCGAGGAGAACGCCGGCATCGTCGATATCGGCGACGGCTGGGCGATAGCGTTCAAGATCGAATCGCACAATCACCCGAGCGCGGTCGAGCCGTTCCAGGGCGCTGCCACCGGCGTCGGCGGTATCATTCGCGACATTTTCACGATGGGTGCCCGGCCGATTCTCGGGTTCAATTCGCTGCGGTTCGGACCGATTGAACGGAGGGATGAGGGCGGAGGGATGAGGGATGAGGGAAACGTTATCAGCCAGAACCGCCGCCTGTTCGCCGGCGTGGTGGCGGGGATCGCGCATTACGGCAACTGCATCGGGATTCCGACAGTGGGCGGCGAAGTGTACTTCGACGAATCGTACAACGGCAATCCGCTCGTGAATGCTCTATGCCTTGGCGTGTTGCGCCACGAGCAGATCAAGCGCGGCAAGGCGAGTGGTGTCGGTAATCCCGTGATTTACGTCGGCAGCGCGACGGGACGGGACGGGTTGGCGGGCGCGGCATTCGCATCGCGCGAGTTGACGGAGGAATCGCAGGAGGACCGGCCGGCCGTGCAGGTCGGCGATCCATTCATGGAGAAACTGCTGCTCGAAGCCTGCCTCGAAGTGATGCGCAAGGACGGATTGGTCGTCGGCATCCAAGACATGGGCGCGGCGGGGTTGACCTGTTCGACTTGCGAGACCGCGAGCCGGGGCGGCACGGGCAACGAGATCGATTTGAACCTCGTTCCGAAACGCGAGACGGGCATGACGCCGTACGAGATCATGCTCAGCGAATCGCAGGAGCGGATGCTGCTGATCGCCCAAAAGGGCCGCGAGAAAGAGGTCGAGGAAATCTTCCGCAAGTGGGACCTGCACGGCGTCACGGTCGGACGCGTGACGGGCGACGGCATGATGCGCGTGAAAGCCGGCAAGCGGATCGCCGCCGAGATACCGGCGAAACAACTGGCCGAGGACGCGCCGATTTACCACCGTGAAGCCACCCAGCCAAGCTGGGAAATCCGAAACTCGAAACTCGAAATGCGAAACATTTCAGAGCCGAAAGATTACGTGAAGGTGCTGATTGATTTGCTCGGCTCGCCGACGATTGCGTCGAAGAACTGGGTTTATCGTCAGTACGATCACATGGTTCAGGATGGCACGGTGGTCGCGCCGGGCAGCGATGCGGCGGTGATTCGGATCAATCTCAGACGGCCCGACCTCGGCGCGCCCGGCGGTCGCGCCCTACCATCCACTGGTCACCAGTCACCAGTCACCAAATTCATCGCGTTCACGACGGACTGCAACGGCGCGTACTGCTACCTCGACCCGTTCGAAGGCGGAAAGACGGCGGTGGCGGAGGCGGCGCGCAATCTGGTGTGCAGCGGCGCGCGGCCGCTGGCGATCACGGATTGCCTGAACTTCGGCAACCCGATGAAGCCGGAAATCTTTTGGCAGTTCCGTCGCTGCGTCGAAGGCATTAGCGAAGCGTGCAAGGTCTTCGGCACGCCGGTCACGGGCGGCAACGTCAGCTTTTACAATGAATCTCCGGTCGGTGCGGTTGATCCGACGCCGGTCATCGGCATGCTCGGCTTGATTGACGATCCGAAGCACATCACCACGCAGTGGTTCCGGGGGAAGGATGAAGGCGGACCCGCCTACGCCAAGGCTACGGCGGGCAATGGGCGAAAGGCGGAAGAGGGCGACGTGATTTTGTTGCTGGGCGAGATTTGCGAAGCGACGCCGACGCTTGGCCTCGGCGGCAGCGAGTACTTGAAGCGGATTCACGGGCTGAAGACGGGTAAGCCGCCAAAAATGGATCTTGCGTCTGCCAAGCGAATTTCAGATGTGACATTGGACATCATTCGGCGCGGCTGGGTGAAGAGCGCGCACGATTGCAGCGAGGGCGGTTTGGCCGTGGCGTTGGCGGAGTGTTGCATGAGCAACCCCGACCTCGCGGTCGGGGCGCGCATTGACCTGTCGCCATTTGGCGGGCGACTGGATGCGTTGCTTTTCGGTGAGACGCAGTCGCGGGTGTTAATCAGCGCAGCGCAAGAGAACGCAGCGAGGATTTCGTCGGAGGCGAATCGATCCGGCGTTTCTGTCACCACACTCGGTCGAACCGGCGGCAGCACGCTGAGCATCAAGACGCACCGTGACGAGTTGTCGTGGGAGGTCGGGCGGTTGCGGGACGTTTGGTGGAATGCAATCGGCCGCTTGATGGAAACCTAGTGTTCTGTCAAACCTAAATCCAGCGGCGTCCCCCTCACCTTGATCCTCTCCCCCGAACGACGGGGGAGAGGAAACCATCCCCCTCTCCGCCTTGCCCCGAAGGCTTTCGGGGTTGACCGTGTAAGGGAGAGGTTTACCCGCCGCAGGCGGCGCCAAAGGCGACCAGGGGTCAGGGTCAGGGTTCCGGCGTTGGCCAAGTCACCATGGGAATCAACTTTGACAGAGCACTAGCGCTGCTTGCTTACTTCGGCGGCGATTTCTGCGAACCGCCCTTCGCCTTCCCCGCGTCGCTGGCAGATTTATTGGCCATATCGGTCATTTGCTTCTGCAGTTGAGCGATCACGTCCTTAATGGCTTGCTGCTGCTCCGCGGTCAATTTGGCCTTCCGGGCAAGCTGCTGCAACTGTGTCAGCGCCTCGGAGTAATTGCCTGCCTTGATGGCAGCCACGGCTTTGTCGGCCTCGTTCTTGTGAACTGATTCAGGCGATTGGAAGCTGCTCTCCAGCCTTCCCGTATGCACGCTGCTTTTCCTGCTGCAACCGATGAAAAGCAGCGTCACCACCATCAACCCACTCAACAGCGGCGCAAATCGTTTCATAGCCTGAGGCGGCACAAGGCCGCAACCAAACTGGAGGGATGCGCTCCGTCGCGTCCGTAGATTCGACGCGGCCACGACGGAGCGTGGCCCTCCAAAGGATCTCCGCAAATCTGTCGCATGTTATGCCGGAACAATCTAACCTCCCGTTGGCGGTTCGGACGACCATTTTCAACATAGAGAGTGACCGTCCATGTGTCAACGGTAGGCAGGCTTGGTTAACCCGCAAGGGCGCCTCTCGACACTAGCACCATAGCCAGCCTCGGGCGTTTTGCAGGGCTGTAGGTAGGGGCAGACCGCCGGGCTGCCCGTCCCCGAAAAACGCGGCGCGCCCGGCCCCGACATCGGATGTCGGGGCGCCCTACCTCGCACAACACCAGTACGTTCGGTGTTCGGTGGGTTACGGTGGTGGTGCTCAGACACGCCCAGTTAGGGATGCTCCTTGCTATTTCCCTCCAATTGCACTAAAGAATCAGTGAATGGGCGGCGCGTTGGAGAGAACGCCTCAATGGATCCAGAACAAAGCATGCGGCCACGGCATTACTGTGGTTTGTTTGGCATTTACGGACACCCGAATGCGGCGGAGCTGACGTATTACGGGCTGTACGCGCTGCAACATCGCGGCCAGGAAAGCGCCGGCATCACCGCCTCCGACGGCATCGAGTTGCGCACCTATAAAGGCATGGGCCTGGTCGGGCAGGTGTTCGACAAAAACATACTCCGCTCACTGCCCGGTCACCTCGCCATCGGTCACGCCCGCTACTCGACAACCGGCAGCTCGAACATCAAGAATGCCCAGCCGCTGGTTGTGGACTGCGCCCGCGGCCAGATCGCCATCGGTCACAACGGCAACCTCACCAACGCCGCCCGCCTGCGGGCCGAACTGGAAGAGCAAGGTTCGATTTTCCAGACCACGGTGGACAGCGAGATCATCCTCCACCTGTTGGCGCGGCCGTTCGACGGCGACCGCGCCCATTCGCTGGAAGCAGTGATGCAGCGCATCCAGGGCGCCTACTCGCTGGTCATCATGGGCGAGGACGAACTCATCGGCGTGCGCGATCCGTTCGGATTCCGCCCGCTCGTCCTCGGTAAACTGACCTGGACCGAGCCAATCCCCGCGCAGGATGCCAACGGCATGGTGCTGGCCGAGAACCTCCGTGAACGCGTCAACACCGCCCATGTTCTCGCCAGCGAGACCTGCGCGCTGGACCTGATCCAGGCCGAATTTGTCCGCGACATCGAGCCAGGCGAAATCGTCGTCATCAACAAGGACGGTGTCCGCTCCGTCAACCCGTGGAAAGGCACCCAGCAGCCGCACTCGCTTTGCATCTTCGAGTTTGTCTATTTCGCGCGGCCCGACAGCGACCTTCAGGGCCGCAACGTTGCTCAGGTCCGCATCAACCTCGGTCGCGCCCTCGCCCGCGAGCATACCGTCGCGGCCGACCTCGTCATCCCCGTGCCCGACAGCGGAAACTGGGCGGCGATGGGATTCGCCGAGGCCAGCGGCATCCGCTACGGCAACGCGTTCGTCCGCAACCACTACATCGGCCGCACGTTTTTGCAGCCGAGCCAGCTCATCCGCGATTTTGGCGTCCGGGTGAAACTCAACCTGATTGACGAGATGGTGCGTGGCAAACGGGTCGTCGTCGTGGACGATTCCATCGTGCGCGGCACGACGGCGCGGGCGCGGGTCAACACGCTGCGCGAGGCCGGCGCGAAGGAAGTCCACATGCGCGTCAGTTGCCCGCCGCACATGTGGCCGTGCGCCTACGGGATCGATTTTCCGACGCGCAAGGAGTTGATGGCCGCCAACAACACGCTGGACGAAATCCGCGAGTTCATCTGCGCCGATTCGCTCGGCTACCTATCGCTCGACGGCATGATCGCCGCGACCGGGTTGCCCGCCAACGAGTTTTGCGCCGCCTGTTACACCGGCAAGTACCCGTCGGCTGTGGACTCCGAGATGGACAAGTTCATCATGGAACAACGCCGCGCCCATTCCCGCCGCACCGTAGCCGACCTTGTCATCGACGACACACAGCGAAGACTGCTGTAAACCCTGCCGCCGGGCTATCCAGGCCAGTGACATCATCGTTTCCGCCTGCAGTTTCGCCGTCAGAACCCGCTTCTCGTCCCGCCTTCACTGCTCGCGCCAGACCTCAAGCGATAATGGAACTTCCGGCTTTGGCAGAGTATGGCGACCACGGGGTCTCGTTCGCGTTGCCAAAAAGCGTTCCAAATGCCGCCGCGTTTTGATAGTCTTCGTGATATGAATCGCGGCTTTCGCAGGGTGTTGGAAAACGGTGTAGCGGCGCTTCTGCGAAGCGCCGGGCTTCGTATCGTTGAAGGATTTCGGCGGCTCGTTCACCCCGAAAGCTTTCGGGGCAGGGAGCCGCTACAACACGAGCGGCTTTTTCGACAGCCTGCTAATCTGACAAAACACACGATGATCCTTCAGACAGTCCTGCTGGCACTGGCCGTCCTGACCGGGACGTTTGTGCAGGGTGCGGAGTCGCCCGTCTCATTGACCGTCCAGGTGGACAAGCTCGCGCACAAAATCAGCCCGTACCTCTACGGCATCTTCTTCGAGGACATCAACTACGCCGCCGACGGCGGATTGTACGCCGAACTGGTGCAGAACCGCTCGTTTGAGTTCAAGGGCGCGGACGCGCTGTTTGCCTGGTCGAAGGTCGAGCGCGGTGGCGGGGCGGTGAGCATTTCCGTGGAAACGGATCGCCCGCTCAACGCGAGCAATCCGCATTTCCTCCGATTGCAGGTTCAAAACGTCGGCAAAGGCGCCGGCGTGGCCAACAGCGGCTTCGGCGGCATCGCCGCGAAGGGGCGCGAGAAATATCTCTTCTCCGTCCACGCCCGCGCCGTCGGCGGTTTCCGCGGCGGCCTGACTGCGCGGCTGGAAAGCGCCAACGGCAAGCTGCTCGGCTCGTGCCGGATCGCCAAGCTCTCCAACGACTGGAAGAGCTTTACCGGCGCCATCGTATCGAGCGGCACGGACACGAACGCGCAACTCGTGGTGTTGGCCACCGGCACCGGCACGGTGGACCTCGACGTGGTCTCGCTCTTTCCTGAGAACACGTGGAATAAGCGCGCCAATGGCCTCCGTGCCGACCTGGTGCAGATGCTCGCCGACATGAAGCCGTCGTTCCTGCGTTTTCCGGGCGGCTGCATCGTCGAGGGCAAGGACCTCGACAATCGTTACCAATGGAAAGACACCATCGGCGATATCGCCGGGCGCAGGATGAACTGGAACCGCTGGCAGAACGCGGTATCGATCAAGGCGCCGCAATACTACCAGTCCTACGGCCTCGGTTTCTTCGAGTTCTTCCAGCTCTGTGAGGACATCGGCGCGGAACCGCTGCCCGTGCTCAACTGCGGCATGTCGTGCCAATACCAGGACAAACAGGTCGTCCCGCTCGACCAGCTTGATCCGTTCGTCCAGGACGCGCTGGATTTGGTCGAGTTCGCCAACGGTCCGGTGACGAGTCCCTGGGGCGCGAAACGCGCCGCGCTGGGACATCCCGCGCCGTTCCATCTCAAATTCCTCGGCATCGGCAACGAGCAATGGGGCGAGACCTACTTCGAGCGTTACCCGCGTTTCCACGCGGCGATCAAGGCGAAATATCCCGAGATCCAGTTGGTGAGTTCCGCCGGTCCTTCGCCCGACGGTCAATGGTTCGACTACGCGTGGCCGCGTCTCAAGCAAATCCCGGCCGACCTCGTGGACGAGCACTACTACAAACCGCCGCAGTGGTTCTTCGACAACACGCACCGCTACGACGCGTACGACCGCAAAGGGCCGAAGGTGTTTGCCGGCGAATACGCCGCGCACGGCGCCCGCCGCCGCAACAATCTCGAAGCCGCCCTCGCCGAAGCCGCGTTCATGACCGGCTTGGAACGCAACTCCGACGTTGTGACACTGGCCTCCTACGCGCCGCTGTTCGCGAAGATCGGCTCCACGCAATGGTACCCGGACCTCATCTGGTTCGACAACACCACGGTGTACGGCTCGCCCTCCTACTACGTCCAAAAACTTTTCAGCCTGAATCGCGGCGACGTCGTGCTCCCCACCGAGGTCAGCGCCACGAACCTGTTCGCCACCGCCACCCGCGACAACCGGACCGGCGAGGTGATCCTCAAAGTCGTCAACCCGACTGCCGCCGCCACGGAAACATCGATCCGGCTTGAGGGCGTCGTCGCCGTGGCCCCGACCGCAGAAGCAACGATCCTCACCAGCGCCAAGCCGTCGGATGAGAATTCACTGCGCGAGCCTGCCAAAGTCGCTCCTGTGACGTCTCCGGTTCGAGGTGTCGCGCGGGAATTCCGTCAGACCTTCAATCCCTATTCGCTCACCATCCTGCGCCTGAACGCCGCGAAACAATAGCAACCGAACGCAACGGGTGCATCTTGATACTACCACCATAGCCAGCGTCGGGCGTTTTGCAGGGCTGTAGGTAGGGGCAGACCGCCGGGCTGCCCGTCCCCCGAAAAACGCGGCGCGCCCACCTGCGTGGCCGTAGCCACTTCGGCGCGGCGAAGGCCCGGCGGCCTGCTCGCGTGCCGTTTACGGAGTCGCGCCCTACCTCGCACAACACCAGTACGTTCGGTGTTCGGTGGGTTGCGGTGGTAGTGTTCACATGCGCCTGAATGCAGGTTGATTGCGTTTTGACTCTTGACTTCACCATCTCTTTTCTCAACCATACCTTGCAGGCAGCCCATGAAAATCTCTCACGTCGCCGCTTTGATTCTGAGTCTGTCTTGTGCGTGGGCGTACCCCGTCGAACAGGGCCAGTCACTCGCGTCCCCGATACGCATCGACCACGATGGTCTCAAGAAGCTCTCCTGGCAGCTTTCGTGTCAGGCATCGACCTTCCGCGATCTCACAGTTTTTGAAACGATCGACCTGCTGCATTCAAACGATCTTCATCACATCGAGCTGTCACCCGGCCAGGTGCTTTCGCCGGACCACAAAGACGTCAAGGCCGGCCACGGCATGGCTCCTGAGTATATCGACGCGCTGAATGCGAAGTTGAAGCAGGTCCACATGGGCATTGTCAGCTACAGCGTCGCGGAACTCGGCAACGACGAGACGGAGGCCCGCAAGGTCTTCGAGTTCGGCAAGACGCTCAAACTGAAGAATATCGTCTGCACACCTTCCAAGGATTCGCTGGAAATGCTCGACAAACTCGCGAGCGAGTACAGGATCAACGTCGCCATCCTCAATCAGCCGCAATCGTCCCAGTACCCGGACTGCGATGCGCTTCTGAAGGCCATCGAAGGCCGCTCCAATCGCATCGGCGTTTGCGCCGACATCGCCGAATGGCGCCGCTCCGGCCTCAACCCCGTGGAGTGCACCAAGAAGCTCAACGGCCACGTCGTCGTAGTCCGCCTCAAGGATGTTAATGGTCAGAAGGAAGCCGCCGACGTTGCGGACGTTCTGAAAGAGCTTAAGAACGAGAACTTCAAGGGAGTTTTCTGCGTCCAGACCGGGCGCGGCAGCGGACAGGAGTTGATCAAGAATCTAGCGGCAGTGGTCAACGGCTTCTCCGATGTAGTGACCAAGCTTGCGGCAGGAGGCGAGTGATGAGCGTTTTGTCGAATAGCATTTAACAGATGATTGGAGGGCCACGCTTTGTCTTGGCGCGGTCGCACGGACGCGACGGGCCGCCGCGCAGGCGGGAGCGCGTCCCTCCAAGACGACAATTGCACGCCGCGAAGGGCGGCGCGCGGTTCGGTTCAACCAAGAGGAGACAACATGATGAGCTACGGCAAACTGACGGTGGTACTGGCGTTCACGCTGGCGTTGATGGGCTCGGCGCGCGCAGCGGATATCACGGGCAAATGGACGACGCAGTTCGACAGCCCGGTCGGCGTGCAGAAGTACACGTATGATTTCAAGGTCGATGGCGAGAAGCTCACCGGCAAGGCGATGGGCGACGTGGGCGGGGAAAAACGGGAGTCGGAGATCAAAGAAGGCAAGGTGACTTCGAACGAGGTCTCGTTCGTCGAGATGCTCAAGTTCCAGGATCAGGATATCCGGATCGAGTACAAGGGCAAAATCTCCGGCGACGAAATCAAGTTCACGCGCCAGGTCGGCGACTTTGCCACGGAGGAAATCGTCGCGAAGCGAGTAAAGGAATCGGATCAGAAGCCAGATCAGAAATCGGATCAGAAGCCTTCTGCCGCCAAGCCCTAGGAGAATGCTCGTCGGTCAGCAGACGAACTTCACCACATTCGATAGCGTATTCAGCAGATTCACGCGGCCTGAGCACCGAACTGACGGTCAATGACGAGACTACTGCTTCGTCAAAGCTCATCGGAAGGATGGTTGTAGCTGCGAATCTTATTCGCGGCCTTTCCATTCTGCCGCGAAAGTGTTTCGCGGCTACAATGCGACGACCTGCCGAGAACTTGGACCACCCGTCAAATCAACTTTGACAGAGTACTACTTTTTGGAATTGCTTCGCGAGGTATTGATCTCGGCGTAGCTGGCAGTCAACGCGTTGCCCTGCTTCTGGTTGATCTGCACATTCCGCAATTCAACGCCCTTGGCGTCCTGGATGATCATTCCCTTGTCCGCGCCAATCCGGACGTTATCGAGGACGACGTTCGAGACCGGCATTTCTGGAAGGCCAACGATGTCGCCGGCTGTTTTTGCCCCGACGGCGGTGACATTGATGACGCGGACATCGCGCACGATGGGCGTGGTGGCGGTGATGGGTTTGGCCTTTCTGTTCGCCGCGCCGCTCTTGTCGAAGTAATACATGTTGATCGTGATGGGTGTGCCGACGTTTTTCATGGTGATGTCGCGGTAGGTGACGTGTTCGACGACGGCGCCGCGGTCGCGCGCCGACTTGATGCGGATCCCGTTGGTCGTGTCCTCGAACGTGCACCTCTGCACGGTGATATTGCGGATGCCGCTGCCCAGATTGCTGCCCACCGACACTCCGTGCCCGTGCTTGAACGTGCAGTCCGTCACCAGCACGTTCTCCAGCGGCGGAGCGCCTCGGCTTGACTTGAACGCGACGTTGTCGTCCCCGACGTCGATGAAGCAGCGACGAATCAAAACGTTGCGGCTGTTGGAAGGATCGATCGCGTCGGTGTTGGGCGAGTCGGGTGGCGCAATGATCTTCAGGCCTTCGATCAGGACATCTTCGCACATGTGGGGCACCAAATGGAAATTGGGCGAATCCTTGAGCGTCACGCCCTGGATGTGCGCGTTCTTGCAGTTGGTCAGCAGCACCAGACGCGGTCGAGGGCTTGGTGTCATCGCGCCGTCCTGCCTCGCCTCGCCCTGCGCGGGAGCGCCGGCGGCCCGCTCCGCGCGGAACCGCTCCCACCACACCTTCCCGGCCCCATCGATCGTGCCTTCGCCTCGGATCGCCACGTTGGTCAGACCCGTGCCGCTAATCAGTGGTCGGACCGGCGGTTTGGTCTCGTTGAAAACAATGTTCGGATTGCTGGAGTCGGGCGAACCGTAATCACTGAACTTCTCCGACCCACGGATGGTCGCGCCTTTCGCGAGCACGAGGGCCATGTTGTCGGTCAGCTCAATCGGCCCGGTCACGAACGTACCGCGTGGCACGATCACTTCGCCTCCGCCGGCCCGTTTGCATGCTTGAATCGCCTTGCGAAACGCGTCGGTGTTCATCGTCTTGCCATTGCCGACAGCGCCAAATCTGGTGATCACAAACCTGCGTTGCGGGATCACGGGCAACTTGGGATTGACGGTGAACAAGCTGGTTTGCTCACCAAACGCCGCAATGGCGCCCGAAAGGATTAAAGCCAAAATTCCACGCCGAGTGACGTATTGCATACTGTCCTCCAGTTGCCGTTTCTAGCAGTCCATGCGGGTGAAAGAAAGTCATTTTGCTCTCTCCAGAACCTGCGTGAGGCGTTGTGGTCGGAAAAACCCAGGTCAGGATGAACCTTGCGAACGTCGAGCCGAGCTATAATTCCATCTTCGGCAGTGCGAGGCGCGTATGAGCAAGAAAGAGCTTCTCCTGAACGAGATTGAGCAGACACCGGAGCCATTGCTGGACGAGGTGCTCGATTGCCTCAGGTTTGCATGCTGGTGACACCGAAAGCCAAACCGTCGGCTGCCGCCACACCAATCCTGATATTTGCGCTAAGAACTCACTACCCATCCATTAATATATAGGAGCCATGGCTGTCATATATACAGGAGACAAACCGGCCACTGCCATCAGGCCGGCAGCTTCCGCGCCTGCATTGCCTTTCCGCCGCCCGCCAGTTACGCTGCCGCCATGAGCGCATTCCCCGTCAGCCCGGAGAAGGAAGCCCAACTCGCGCAGCGTATCTTCAGGTTGCATCATTCGTCGTCGGACGCCTTCGCGCAACAGAAACGGTCGATAGATCGGGCGGGCAGTATCGAGCACAATGTTCCTGGCTTCGGCTGTGTCGGTCAGCAGACGAACCACACCCTTGTTGGCGCGCGCTTCGATGATCCCCCGCGTGCCGACGATGCAGATCCAGTCGTCCCCGCCGGTGGCGGCCACCGCCACAGCCGCGACCCTGTTCATGCCAGCGATCTTGTCGAGGGCTAAGACCCACTGGCCAAACGATCCGACCGTGGCGGTCCGCACATTTTTGTCAATCTGGGTCATCGTACGTCGTCGGCTGCAACTTCGTTAAGAGCGCCTAACAAAACCTGTGGTCGCAGGCTTTATGCCTGCGTTTTACGCACCCATGAAGGGTGCGGCTACCGTGCAGGACGGATTTTGTTAGTGGCTCGAACTTCGAGTTTCGCACTCTTCCAGCGCGCAAAACACCAGATTTCGCGGGCTTATTTGATGCCGAAACGAGTTTCTGCGACCCCTTGGGTCGCATCGCCAACGCCGAAAGTTTCTCAAATGCCGTTTTCTCGATCTTTTCCACGATGTCGCCCCGAAAAAAAGCGCGAAACCCGAACTAACAAGCATTTTGTGATTGACACACCTGCGAGCGTTACTGTATACAAAGGAATTCACGGTGGGAAAAGCGAGCGGTTGGTCGGTTCGGTTCCGTAATGTGGAAGTTCGGTTTTGTACATTTTGTGGTTGACAATCAGAGGCGGAGTCTTGTATATTGCGTTTAGTTTGGAAGTTTGGCGTGGCGGTGGAGAAGTAGGCACGAAAATGGCTCAGATGCGAGTAGCATGTCAGATCAAGAAAGTTTCAACGCACTCAAACTGTTCCTCAGCCAACAGTATTCCAACGGTATTTCGCCGCCCCAGTTTGGATCGCTGCAGGAGTGGCAGCATTTTTTGCATAGGGTAGGCGGATGGGTTTGGAACCAAAAATCAATTAGTCGGGAAATGCGATTAGCGAAAGGAGCGGGGGATATGAAGGTCAACCAACGTGGTGAAGGCAGCGGTCGTCAATCGTCGCCGGTCGTCTTGCGGACAATCATTCTGATGGCGATGGGCTTGTCGCTGTTATTCAGCGGCGCGGCCCAGGGGCAAATTATTTATACCAATGTGCTGTCGGGGAACTGGTCCAGCGGCTCCTCATGGAATGGAAACGATCCCACTTCCGGTGGCTCCAACATGTGGACAATCGTGTTTGCTAATACAGCGCCCGACGCGAGCGTCAATAATCTCGGCACCTTCCAGTTGAACCAACTCATTTTCACAAACCCGGCATATCCGGTGACCTTGACTGGCAGCGGCTTGGAGTTCGCGTACGCTAGTAGCAATATTGATGTTGGATATGACGGCACGACCAACGTTCTGAACGCGCTGCCGCAGTTGTTGCAGAATTCGACGAATCTCATGACGATCAACGTCGGCGTCAAGATCGACACCAATATGACCTTCGCCGGCACCGGGTCGGGTGGGGTGACCATCGGTAGCTCGATCAGCCAGATCGGTGGCGGCGTAGTCCAGCTTACCATGAACGGCCCCTACGTCTTGACCTTGAGCAGTGCCAACAGCTACACCGGCGGCACGGTGATCAGCAATGGCGTGGTGGCCTTCGCCGTCGGAGCGGTTCCCGGGTCGGGCGTGATTACCGTCACCAGCCCCGGCACTGTCTGGTTCAAAGACGGCACCTTCCCACCCACCTCGCTATTGAGCCGGTCCAGCAGCGGCGGCTTGGCGATCGGATCCGGCAATGCGACCTCGAACGCCAACTTCCAGACGGCGGGCCTGACGAACATGACCCTCGTTGCGGCTCAATCCTTCACCTACGGCGCCGTCTACACGCCGTTCACCAATTCTTACAACTACGGCGCGATGGCGGGCGTCACCCTGACCATTTCTAATAATCTCACGGATCTGTCGTTGCCGACCCCGCTGGTGATCGGCCCAGGGGGCGGTATGGTCGTTCTCACAGGGACCAACACTTACACCGGCGGTACGACGATTGGCGCCGGCACGCTGTACGTCAGTTCGGACACCAACCTCGGCGCGAGCGCCACCTTGATCCTCACCAACGGCGGCACGCTGGAGGTGACCAATAGCTTCACGCTGAACAATCGGCCCGTGGCGGTCAATGCCCCCGGCGGCGGTGGGATCAGCGTTGATCTGTTGTCGACTTTGACCATCTACAATGTGATCAGCGGCACAGGCCCGCTCACCTTGAACGGCCCCGGCTGGCTGTGGCTCACGGGCACCAACACGTTCAGCGGGACGACCACGATCAACACGGGTAAGGTGGTTTTGGCCAGCGGTCTTATTCTGACCAACAGCCCCGTCGTGATCAATGTGAACAACGGACTGATCGTGACCAACGGCGACCGAACGTGGGTCCTCGGTGGCCTGGGTGGAACCGGCGCTTTCCAGTTGACTAATGGAAGCAATCAAACAGTTACCAACCTTATTCTTGGCGCCGACAACGGGGCCGTTGTCAACTACAGCACCAATCTCGTCGATACGGCTATGGTCAAGCTCATCAAGAACGGCACCAACACGCAGATTTTTAGCGGCACGAACACCTTCAGCGCCAGCGAATCGATCGTAATCAATTCGGGTGTGTTGGAGTATAGCTCCAGCAACGCATTCGGCCGAGCCGTGGCTAGTGCTGGCGTCAAAGCCTTTGTGATTAACTATGGTGGTGCGCTGGCTCTCGGGTACCCGTTTAACCAAACCTTCATCGGCAATGGGATCAACGTCACCATCGCCCCCACGGGCACCATCGCCTTGGCGTCCGACAACCCGAACAGCATCAACCTCATCTCTTATCCCGGGCTGAGCTTGGGAGCCGCCGGTGCCGGCACCAATTACGTTTACAGCGGCACTCTCACGGTCGTCACGGTGGGCGGCACCAACATGTACCTGCTGGGCGGCGGCGGCGGCACGCTGACCCTTACCAATCTCAGTGCCTTGGCTAGCCCGGCGAGCGTATGCATCGGATGCAAGGGCTCTGGCGGCACCGTTGCCATCACCGCCGATAATACGTACTACGGCGACACAACGGTGAGCAACTCAACCTTGGATGTGAGCAATGATAACAGTGTTAATAGTAAGGGCAGCAGCGCCGTTAATCCTGGTACTTCCCCCGTGGGTGGCGGAACCATCAGGCTGGTCGGCTCAACGCTGACTCTGGGCAACTTTATTCCTGCAAACCCCGGCGTGAGTGTCGATGGGGCGACTTTCATCAACGTGGTTGGTTATAGTAACCAGGCGTTTAATGGCTTGAGCGGTGGCGGCATAATGTCCATAAACACCCTTTCACCAACCAACCCGGGGGTGTACACCGATCTCGCTTTGCCAGGCGCTTATGGCGGGATGGGGTTTACCGGGACGTTCGTACTCGTTGGCAACAGCATCCTGCGAAGTGCAAGACCTCAAAGCCTTGGCGCCTCCAATGCCATGATCGACTGCGGGTCCGGCCGTGGCGGCTTCACCGCTACGACTGAGAATCCGGGCAATATGTACTTCGGAGCAATCTCCAGCAGCAGCACCGGTACGTTTATCCAGTCCAGAACAGATACAGGGATAGGCACACGTGTGGACGTGTATGCGATCGGATGGAGAAATACCAACGTAACCTTCGCCGGACGGATTCTCAACGGTAATCCAGGCGTGGGGATCAATGCCGCGACCCAGTTGGGCATAGTCTATGTCGGCAGCAACAGCGTGTGGACGTTGACGGGTATTACGATGCTGGATCAAAACACCAACTCCTTCAGCGGCGGCATGACGATCAGCAACGGCACGGTGGTTGTCACTCCCACCGCCACCTCCACCAACTACGGGAGTGGCAGTAATGCCAATGCCGACGGTGGGCCCAGTCGGAATGTGTGGACTGTGGTTTCACCCAACGCCGGCTTGATGTTCAGCACCGTCACCAACTTCGCCGGGAATCCCACCTTCGCCATCGGCGCTCTGGCGGGAACCAGTAACCTCGGCTTGACCAATGTTGTGGGTGGCGCCGGGATTACCCTCAGGATCAACTCGGGCCCCTACCTCAACACCATTTACTCGGGGAATCTCACCGGCGACTGCAATAGCGTGCTCATTAAGGAAGGCCCCGGCGTGCTGACGCTGTCGGGCACCAACACCTACTGCGGCGGCACGTACATCTACGGTGGCATCGTGGGATTTGCTTCCGACGCTTCTTTCCCGGCGAGCGGCCCGTTGAGCCTCGCCAGCGGCACCTCTGTCGGGCTGTTTTTAACGAACGTCGCAAATGCTTTGAGCCGTCTGGATCCGGGCACCGCCGGCGGCATAGCGATCTCCTCCAACAGCGCGAACGCGGACGTTAACTTCGCCACCGGCGGAATCGGCGGGCTGGGCATCACGAACGCGTGGTTCGTTGCGGGTCAAACCCTGACCTACGGCGGCACCTTCACGCCGCTTACCAATGTCTTCAGACTCGGTGCAAACGCGGGCGCCACCTTCTACTACACCAATGCGATCAACGATGTTGCGGGGTGGGCACCGAGCACCCTGAATATCGGCCCGTTCGGTGGCGGTACGGTCGCGCTCTTCCCGAACCCCGGCGTCATTACCAACGGTCTCACATGGTCGACCAACGATTGCGGGTGGATCAGGACCAACCCCGTCACCGCCAACATCCTAATGGTGATCGTGACCAACAACTACAGCGGCGGTACGTTTGTTTCGGGCGATACCAATGGTTGGTCCCCCTTGTACATCGCGGCGGACGTCAACTTGGGGGCTCCTGGCACATTGACGCTCAGCAACGGCGATTTGCATGCGACCAACACCTTCACGCTGAACAACCGGCCGATCGTGCTCAAGGACGCCAGCGGGATCGGCGTCGATGCGTTCTCCACGCTGACGGTGACCAATGTGATCAGCGGCACAGGTCCGCTGACCAAGTACGGCGCCGGCGTGCTGGTGCTGGGCACCAATAACACCTTCACCGGCGGCACCATAGTCAACGGTGGCGTGCTGGCGTACGGTAATGCCAATGCCGTCCCCACGGATAATAGCGTGACGGTCACCAACGGCGCCGTCGGGTTCCTGTTCACTGGCATCCAGGCCAGTTTGGGAACCGCGATCGCAAATGGTGCCGGCTCTACCCCGAACGTCGGCGGCGTGGCACTCTTCGCCATGAACGCGAACGAGAACATCAACTTCGGTCTAACCGCGCCGGGGGCGAACTTGGAAGAAATGTCCTTGGTTGCGGCTGAAAACCTGACCTACAGCGGCACCTACACGCCGTGGGACCACGGCGACGGCGGCAGGTACAGGCTCGGTGCTATGGCGGGGGTCACCCTGACGTACACCAACACCATCGCGGATGCGATTGATGGTTCGTCCTGGCTGGTCATCGGCGGGTTCAGCGGCGGTTACAATGGCACGGTCGTTCTGGAAGGGAACAACACTTACAGCGGGTACAACGCCAGCATCGAGAATTTCGGTGCGACAACCGTCATGGGCGGCACGCTGTACATCACGAACGACGCCGCCTTGGGCGCGCCTGGCGACGGTGCTTATCTTAACCATGGCGGGTTGATGATGTCCAACGCCACCTTGATGACGACCAACAGCATCACGCTGAACAACCGGGTCGTGAAGTTGTTTGGTAACACCACCATCAACGTTCAACCGGGATCGGTCCTGGCCATCACGAATGTGCTCAACATCCTCACGAACTGGGTGACGGCGGTCTCCTTGACCAAGACCAATAACGGCTTGCTGATCCTCTCAGGCACGAACAACGTCCCCGCCGGGCCGACCTGTCTTAACGTGTACATCAATGGCGGCGTGCTCCGGGCAACCCCCGGTGCCGGCATCAACTTCTTCCCCCCAAGCAGCAGCGGCACTGAGTCGAGCAGCGTTGTTCAGATTAACGGCGGCGTTTGGGACGTGGTTTTTTTAGGCCAGGTCGGGGCCGCCTACATGACCAACCGGGTAACCAACTTTCAGCGTTCAGGGGGCGTGTCATTCCCGGGCGGCAGGAGTGGATTGAGCGCGCGCACCTCTCCCCTCATCGTCTGGTTTGGCACTGACTCGAACGCGACCGATCAGACTCTTAGTCCGAGCATGGTGAGCACGCAGCACTGGGGTGGTGGTACCGGTACTCCTTTCAATCCATCCACATTCGTCCTCAACGAATTCACGGCCGACCAGAACCTCACCTGGATGACCCATATTGACCTCAACGCTGCGTTGAACCGTGTTACCGGGCGCACGATTGATGTCAGCGCCACCAATCCATTGGTGACGAAAATCGTGGGATGCATCATGAACACCACGAGCACGAACAACACCCCGGGCCCGTATCCTGTGCTCAACGCGACCAACGCGATTGCCACGCTGACCAAGACGGGCATCGGCACGTTGCAACTGGATGGCACCAATTCCTACAACGGCGCCACCACGATCAACCAGGGGACGCTGATAATCGGAAATGACCTCGCAGATCCAAACTTGGGATCTATTGGTTCGATTACCAACAGCATGTACATCGTCGTCGGCAACTCGACCAACGGCGCGACCTTTGATGTGTCCCAGGTCGCCCCCTACTATATCGGCCTCAACACCAACCAGGCGCTGGCAGGAGGTCCCGGCACGGTCATCGGGGACGTCATACTTACCAACCTGGACACCTTGGCGCCGGGCGACACGGCTTCGAGCACGAACTTCTTGATGTGCGCCTGCTCCTACGGGTGCGGGACGAACACGCTGACGAACGCGATCCCCGTCTTGTCGAGCCGGGTCGGGACTCTGACCTTCAGCAACAACCTCACGGTGGCCAGCACGCTCGTCTACGACTTGGGCACCAACAGCGACTTGGTGATTGTGGCCGGGAACCTGACGGTGGGCGGCACGCTGAACGTCCGCGACTCGGGCGGGTTCGGCAACGCTACGTACACGCTGTTCTATTGCGGTGGCCTGTTGACCACCAACAGCATAACGTTCGGTACGATGCCGACGAACGCGGGCCTGAGCTATGCGGTCGGTATCATTTCTAACAGTCTGGTACTGAATGTGACCGGCGGGTCGCCGCCGTGCACGTCGCCGTGGGCCAACTTCTCGGCCAACACGACGAGTGGCGCGCCGCCACTGGCGGTGACGTTCACTGACAACTCGACCGGTACGATCACCAGCGTCTCTTGGACATTCGGTGATGGCGGCACGACGAACTTCACCACACCGACCGCCGTGACGTATCCGTACACCGCGGCCGGCCACTATTCGGTCACTCAGATCGTTGCCACCGCCTCTTGCGGTATTAGCACGAACGGACAGCCGAATCTGATCTGGGTGTACTCGGCGTGGGAAGCCTGGCAGAAGCAGTACTTCAACTGCATCGGCTGTTCGCAGGCAGCGGGTAACCTGGATTTCGACGGCGATGGAATTAGCAATACCAACGAGTTCCTGGCAGGCACCGATCCGACCAACCCCATGTCGGGTCTGCGGATCATCTCCGTGGTGCGTCAGGCTAGTACCAACATCGTGATCACGTGGAACGCTGTCGGGGGCAAGAGTTACTACGTACAGACCAACGCGCCGGCTGCCAACGGCAGTTACATCAGCAACTTCTCTGACCTCAGTTCCGTGATCAATGTCTTGGGCATCGGCCCTACGACCGCCGTTTACACGAATTGGGGAGGGGCGACCAACGTGCCGGCGCTGTACTATCGTATCCGGCTGGGGCCGTAGAGGATAAAAAAGCGAAAAAAAGTGCAAAAAGTCGTTGACAGTGAGTAAGACTTATGGTAGGGAGTATAGCCGCGTGGGCGAGAAGCAAGCAAGTAACAAAATTGCCTGCATCCACAACTAGATGAATGCCCGCGCGGCTGTGCTCCGTAATGCGAGAGGAGCACGTAGGGTTTTGGGAATGTGGTAGAACGAGGTAGTGGGAACTTAGAAGCAAACAGGCGAGAAACCAGTAGTACAAAGGGAGAGGGAAAAATGAAGACTATGGTATATGGTGAGGGAATCCGTCGGCAATCGTCATCGGTGATTTTCGGAACAGTCGTGCTGGCGCTGGGTCTGTTGTTGTTATCCGGCGGCGCGGCGCAGGCGCAGGACACGAACCTGTGGGCGCTCCCGGTCAACGGCGACTGGAACACCGCCGCGAACTGGACCAACATGGACACAGCTCTGCAGGCAGCGGTCCCGATAGTGCCCCCGCAGGACCAGTTGGTCTATTTCACGAACAACGCGGGCGGGACCGGTTACACGGTGACGTACGGCACACCAATGGCAGCTCCCTACATCGGATCAGTGGGAGTAACTAGCGGCGCCTTGTACGCATCACTTATAATCAGCAATAATGCGACCTTGACGACCGGCGGCATGACACTGAACATTAACACGAGCGGATTCAATATTCTGAACCCGACCAATGCCACCGCTTTTACGGTTGAGGGTGCTAGCAGTTATGTATATGTGAATGCGGGCGGGGTTTTCAACGTGATCACCAATATCGTAACTGCACCCCAGAACTGCACATCGAATAGCAATTCTACCGCCGGGACAATCGGCGCAAGAAACGTGGCGGGTGGGCATGTTATAATCAATGGTGGAACGTTCACCGTCGTAACACGGAGCGGCACCGTGCTGGATATGGACAATGGCGGACAATTGATCCTCAATTCCGGCTACATGAATCTGTACAATCCGCGGCTCAGCCGTTACAACGGCGGCGCCCTGATACAGATCAACGGCGGCAATGCGCTCATCTCAACCTATACTGGTTATATGAGTGGCAACTTCGGCGCGACACCATCAGGTCTGCAGATTAACGGCGGCAGCACGGTCATCTCGAACATTGACATAGGGACCGCCACTGCGAACAGATGGTCCACCATGGAGGTGACCGGCGGTCTCCTTACCAACGTAACGGAATGGGGTTTGGGTGAGGGAGCGAATGCCTACGGGCGGTACCGCCAGAGCGGCGGGACGGTCGTCTCCACTGCGCCCGCTATTAACATCGGCATCGCCAAACAGGGCACCAACGACTTCACAGTGTACGGTGGTAACCTCGACGCAACGAAGATCGTCCTTGTAGGCTACCCCGACCCACAGTTCGTAAGCTCGACACTTACGGTTACCAACACTGGCTCGGTGTATCTGGGCAGCGGCGGGATAGTGCAGAACACCAACCCGGGCTATGTTGGTACGCCATCACAGTCGGTCTACTCGGTGGTTCTCGGCGATGCCGCTACGCTGGGGGCGAACGCAGACTGGTCTAGCGCCGCGAACATGACATTGATCCGGGGCGCGACCACCTTCGACGCGGAGAACAGAGCCCAGAACTCGGGCCAGAACATCACTCTGTCCGGCGCGCTCAGCGGCAACGGTGGTTTGACCAAGACCGGCGCCGGAAATCTGAACCTCAGCGGCGTCAATACCTATACTGGCAACACGCTGATCAACGCCGGCGTGCTCGCGATTCAGGGTGGTGGGTCGATTGGCACCACTCCGATCATTAACGTCGGCGTCAACGGGACACTGGATGTGTCGACTCTGGCGGGTTTCACGCTGCAACCCGGGCAGACCCTGAAGGGCCAAGGCCTGGTCAACGGCATCTACGGTGGCGGCTTCGTCACGGCCCACGGTTCGACGATCGCGCCTGGTGATGCTGTCGGCACGCTCACAGTTGCCGGTGATGTTGCACTCAAAGGCGACCTGAGCATTAGAGTGGACGGGGTGGCGGTTGCGTCGGATGTGCTCGACTTGGGCACCTACAGCGGCACGCTCGACCTCTCAGACCCGGGCAGCTCGGTGACCTTCAACTGGCTTAGCGATCCCGGCAATAACGCGTATGTGTTTGCCACCTACGGCACGCTGATTGGTACGTTCGGGACGACCAACGATCTGCCCAATGGGTATCTCATCGACTACGACTACCAGGGCAATAATGATATCGCGGTGATCACCGTGATCCCCGAGCCGAGCAGTTTGATGCTGGCGGGCTTGGGTCTGCTCGGAGCCTACTTGGTAGGACGGCGGGCTCGGAAGTAGTCGCTTAAAGAACGGAAGTATCGCCAAAAACCCCTTCACGAAGGTGAAGGGGTTTTTGGTTTGTATCGGTCACCGCTCCGATGCCTCCGCCTGCTGCATGTGCGGCATCAGCCGGAACGATGCAAACGGCCCCCCCCTCAATCTGGCCACGTGGTACGTGGCAAGCCTTCTCCCCGTCGGACGGGGAGAAGGGAAGCGTTTGGGGAGCCGTGACCGACTCACTCAATGGTGAGGACGATTTGAAAAGCTGTTTCCTCTCCCCGTATCGCAGGGAGAGGATCAATCCCGCTCAGAGCGGGATCAAGGTGAGGGGCGGCCCCGTAGTATCAACTGAATCGTTCCGGCTTGGGGCCGCAAGACGCCTTCGGGTTGTTGTGGACCTCGATTCATGATGGCGGCGGCGACACTTCATGGAACGGGCGGCCAGCCTGATACAACGTTAGCCGTTCTTGAAGTTGCCGGGCCAGTTCTTGCCGCCCGGCAGCGCCTGCCAGTTCGACTGCTCTTTGGGCAATTCGGATGGCCTCGCTGAATCGACCGGCTTCGGCGTAGGCGGCGGCCAACACGTCCAAGGCGTCCGCCTGCTGGTAGCCCGTGACCGCACAAAGCCGTTCCGCCAACTGCACCGCCTCGCCAGCGTTGCGAAAGTTCGCGTTCCGATCAGTGGCGAAAACCCAGGCCAGCTTGCCGAGAGCGGGCGGCCAGTCGGGCGTCAGCCGCAACGTCTCCCGATACTCGGCCATGGCCTCCGAAACCCTGCCCTGATTGGCCAGGGCAACTCCCAGGTTGTAGTGCGCCTCGGCATAATCCGGTTTGATCCGCAACGCCACCGCGTACTCGGCGATCGCCTCCGAAATCCTGCCCTGACTGGCCAGAACAATCCCCAAATTGTGGTGCGCGTCGGCATAATCCGGTTTGATCCGCACCGCTGCCGCGTACTCGGCCATGGCCTCCGAAACCCTGCCCTGACCGGCCAGGGCATTGCCCAAGTTGTAATGGGCCTCCGCAAGATCGGGTTTGATCCGCAACGCCGCCGCAAACTCGGCGATCGCCTCCGCAATTTTGCCCTGACCGGCCAGAACAATCCCCAAATTGTTGTGCGCCTCGGCGTAGTCAGGTTTCAGACGCAGCGCCTGCTCGTACTGTCCGATTGCATCCTCGATCTTGCCGACTTGCATCAAGGCGGCCCCGAGATCGTTGTGTGCCCAGGCATATTGCTCAACGCCCGCTAACAGGTTAAACGCTACCGAGAAGCCCAGCAGCAAGACCCAGCCCCAGCGCAGCGCACGCCGCCAGACCGGCCGGTCAGCCAGCCCCGCTCCGGGCGTGGCCAGCGCACGCTCCAATCCGAGGATGCCAACTACGGCGAGCAGCAGCAGGGCAGGCAAGAACTCCACCTCATAGCGGATGCACGCGGCGAAGAAAAGCCCCATGGTCATCGCGCAAATTCCAAACAGCACGGCCACTACAGTCAGGAACCCGCAGAGAACGGTGTGTGCCTCGATCGACCGGCCGCGCCAAGCCAGTGGCACGGCCAGCGCCAACCACACTATTGGAATGTTGGTCAGGACGCCGAAGGGGGTTTCGACGCGCCCATGGCCGGCTGGCAAGGGTGGCACGGCGATTTCATGCACGAAGGGAAAGCGACCACTCCAACGGGCCGGCTCCAGAAAATAGACCCGGAAATTGAACCAGAGATAATTCAGACTGAAGTGCTGCCCCGTATCTTGCCGATCCGGGGCCAACTGGTATCGCCAGCCGGATTCGAACGGACTATCGAACCGCAGGGCGTTGTAGAGCATCAGCCCCAATCCGATCAGCGCGAGGGGACCGATCGCCGCCGTCAGCAAAGCCCAAATCGGCCGGCGCTCACGCCACGCTTGGGCCACCGGCACCAGCAGGATTACCGCGCCCAGCAGCAAAGAAGGCCGTGCCCCCACCGCCAGCCCGTAAAGCAGACACGCCGCCGACAGCCACCGACACCTCCGCTCCGGCTCGTGTAACGCGCACCAGAGCGCCCCCAGCGCCAGCATCGTCAGCATATACCCGCAACTGATCGCCACTTCGTAAACATCCGACCGCCACAACAGCACCGGCACGCCTGTCGCCAGGCCCAGCGCGAGCGCGCAGGCCGCCACCACCCCGACGCTCACTTCTGCAAAGTAGCGCCGCCACAACGCACGTAGCAGGCCCACGCTGGCCAGAAAGCCCAGGGCGCAAAAGATCGCCACGGCTTGTCGGTGGAAAAGGTAGTGGCCGGTCAGCGCGGCGAACGGCCAAAATAATATCAAGGCCGGCGTCACTCCGAAGTAGAGGTAGAGCTTGCCCTTGTAGTAGCTCATGTCGATCATCGAGTTGGACGCAGGCCGGTAGAGAGCATTGGCGGTCGGGTCGTAGGGGTCGGCGAGTTGCGCCAACCCGGGCGGCGCCTCTTTTTTCAGGCTGAGCTGGCCGGCGCGAAAAGCCTGCACCAACAAATTGTAGTACGTGTCAGCCGCATTCAGGTTCACCGATTCCAAGAAGCCCGAGTGGGCTGTGTACGCGTAAACCCCGATCACCAGCGTGCACACTGCGGCCAAGACTCCGCATTGCATCCACTGAGACGACTTTCCTCCAGACACCTCCGTCTCCCTGCAATCTGGCCTGCTGTCGATCATCTTTGGCCTGAGGCTCCGCGCTCCCGCAGTCGCGCCAGCCTGTTCTGCGCCTCAGCGTAATCGGGCTTGATCCGCAGCGCCTGCTCGAAGTGTCCGACCGCCTCTTGGATCCGGCCTTCTTGCTCGAAGGCGACTCCCAAATCGTAGTGCGCTTCGGCATAATCCGGTTTAATCCGCAACGCCGCCGCGTACTCGGCGATCGCCTCTGAAACCCTGCCCTGACTGGCCAGGGCAACTCCCAGGTTGTTGCGTGCCTCCACATTGTCGGGTTTGATCCGCAACGACGCCCTGTACTCGGCAATCGCCTCCTCAACCCGCCCCTGACCGGCCAGAACAATCCCCAGATCATGGTGCGCCTCGGCATGATCCGGTTTGATCCGCAGCGCCGCGGCGTACTCGGCGATCGCCTCCGAAATCCTGCCCTGACTGGCCAGGGCAACTCCCAGGTTGTAGTGCGCGTCGGCATAATCCGGTTTGATCCGCAGCGCCGCGGCGTACTCGGCGATCGCCTCCGAAACCCGCCCCTGACCGGCCAGAACAGTTCCCAAATTGTTGTGCGCCTCGGCGTAATCGGGCTTGATCCGCAACGCCTGTTCATAATGCCCAATCGCCTCCTGGATCCTGCCCGCTTGCCACAAGGCGGCCCCCAGGCTGTTGTGCGCTTCGGCGTAATCGGGCTTGATCCGCAACGCCTGCTCATAATGCGCGATTGCATCTGCAAGCTTACCGACTTGCCCCAAGGCGATCCCCAAGTTGTAGTGCGTCCTTGCGTAATCGGGCTTGATCCGCAACGCTTGCTCCCAATGCCAGATCGCCTCCTGGATCCTGCCCGCTTGCCCCAGGGCGATCCCCAAGTTGTGGTGCGCCAGCCAGGCATTCGGATTCTTTGCCACATTGTCTCGCCAGAGTGTTTCTTCGTCTGCGTAAACATGGCCCCGTCTCCATGTGGCCACTGCCAGCACCATCAGCACAGCCATGCCAGCCACCGTTCCCAAACACCGACGCTGTTCGCCCATTCGGCGGAAAATCATCTCCCCGGCGGCGACCGACAAGGCGATGGCTCCAACGATCGAGCAGTATTGCCAGTGATCGGCCACCAACGAGAACTGATAAAAGCCTTGATCGAAGAATCCCAACACCGGGAAAAGCATCACCACAAAATACCCCAGCCCGAATAATAATGGCCGTCCCCAGGTTTTGCGCCTCCACCAGAAAACAATGAGACAGCCCACGAGGATGATTCCTGGCAGATAGGAAACCCAGCGAGAAGCATCGATCTGCCACTTTGGATAAATCACGGTCAGGTTCAACGGCAGGAGTGCCTTGTACAGGTAAAACCACGGTACCCAACCAGCGGCGGCCAGGCGAGAAGGGAAACTGGCTGCTCGGATTGTGTATCCTCCCAAGGCCTGATGGTACTGAAACCAGATGGTCACTAATCCCAAGACCAGGGAGAGGCCAAAGAACGGTCCGCAGCGTAAAAAGTCCTTCCACCGCACCTTGCCCCGCGTCCACCAGACGCACCCCAGCAAGACAACCGGTAACATCACCACCGCACTCTTGCTGAGCAGGGCCAGCAGAAACGCCGCCAGCGACAAACCGTACCAGCGCCAGCGGCCATCTTCGTCGAATCTCAAATACAGCAGGATCGCCACCGCATAGAAGAGCATCGAGAGCGTGTTCTTCTGCTCGCTGATCCAGGCCACGGTGGCAACGTTCACCGGGTGAACGGCAAACAGGAGTCCCGCCAACCAGGCTCCCGGAATCTTCAGGTGTCGCAGGATGATCCACACCAGGACGGCGTTGACGGCGTGCAACAACACGTTGACCACATGGTAGCCTGTCGTACTGTCGCCCCATAACCGCCACTCCAGCCACCACAAACTCCATGCCAGCGGATAGTAATCCGGCGCTTCCGTCGTAAACCAGAACCGATAGAGTCCGTCGCTGGCTCTGACTGTCCGGTTCTCGGAAATCAGGAGGCCATCATCCCAAATAAACCCGCCGCGCATGGCAGGCACGTAAGCCACAACTGTCAGCAAAATGATGAGCGTAGCGCCTGGGCCCAGCGATCTCCATGCGTTCTTCATCGCGTTCCTAACCACGTTAGGGAACTGCCCGTAATCGGGCCAGCTTATTCTGTGCCTCAGCGTAATCCGGCCTGATCCGCAGCGTCTCCCGATACTCGACCACGGCCTCCGAAATCCTGCCCTGCTTGGCCAGGGCAACTCCCAAGTTGTAGTGCGCGTCGGCATAATCCGGTTTGATCCGCACCGCCGCGGCGTACTCGGCGATCGCCTCCGAAACCTTGCCCTGACTGGCCAGGGCAACTCCCAGGTTGTTGTGTGCCTCCACATTGTCGGGTTTGATCCGTAACGCCGCGGTAAACTCGGTGATCGCCTCCGCGACCTTGCCCTGACTGGCCAGGGCAACTCCCAGGTTGTTGTGTGCCTCCACATTGTCGGGTTTGATCCGCAACGACGCCCTGTACTCGGCGATCGCCTCCGAAACCCGCCCCTGACCGGCCAGAATAGTCCCCAAATTGTGGTGCGCCTCGGCAAACTCCGGTTTGATCCGCACCGCCGCGGCGTACTCGGCGATCGCCTCCGAAACCCGCCCCTGACCGGCCAGGACAATCCCCAAATTGTGGTGCGCCTCGGCATAATCCGGTTTGATCCGCAGCGCCGCGGCGTACTCGGCGATCGCCTCCGAAATCCTGCCCTGACTGGCCAGGGCAACTCCCAGGTTGTAGTGCGCGTCGGCATAATCCGGTTTGATCCGCACCGCCGCGGCGTACTCGGCGATCGCCTCCGAAATCCTGCCCTGACTGGCCAGGGCAACTCCCAGGTTGTAGTGCGCGCCGGCATAATCCGGTTTGATCCGCAGTGCCGCAGCGTACTCGGCGATCGCCTCCGCAACCCGCCCCTGACCGGCCAGAACAATCCCCAGATTGTTGTGCGCCTCGGCATGATCCGGTTGGATCCGCAGCGCCGCGGCGTACTCGGCGATCGCCTCCGAAATCCTGCCCTGACTGGCCATGGCAACTCCCCAGTTGTAGTGCGCGTCGGCATAATCCGGTTTGATCCGCACCGCCGCCGCGTACTCGGCGATCGCCTCCGAAACCCGCCCCTGACCGGCCAGAACAATCCCCAGATTGTTGTGCGCCATCCAAGCATCTGGATTCTTGGCCAGAGTATCCCGCCAGAGCGTTTCAAGGTCTTTGTAGATCAGTCCCTGTCTCCATGTGGACACTCCCAGCATCATCAGCACCGCCGCAACTGTGAGCATTCCCAGATACCGGCCCCATTGACCAGCCCGTCTGCAAACCGCTGCGCCTGCGCTGGCCACCAGGGCGATTGGTCCAATACAAGCCAGGTACTGGAAGTGATCGGCAACGAATGAATAGACGAAGGGATAAACATCAATAAACCCCAGTGCCGGCAGCAGCGTGCCCCCGAAGCACAACACAGCCACCAATGGCCCCCTGCCGATCCGGCGCCGCAACAACCAGAGGGTGATCGGCACAACCAGTGCCGCCAAGGGAAACGAATACTGCCACCAGACCCCCGCATCAATTGTCCAGCGCGGGTAGATGAAGGCGAGTGGGTGCGGCCAAAACAGTTTGCCGACGTAAAACCACAGCGCCCGCCCGGCCAGAAGACATCGCTGAACAGCCGACAACGTCCATTCACTCCCAGCACCCACGTAATGCTTCTCCAGCCACGCGGTCAGGAGGCCCAATGCCGCCCCCAAGACAAACAGCGGGATCAACGCCAGAACATCCCGCCGCCCCACACGGCCCCGCTTCCACCACGTCAGCAGCACAATCGCTGCCGGCAGCGAACACGTCACGGTCTTGCTCAACAGGGCACAGAGAAACAGCAGCATCACCAGCGGGTAGAACCGCCAATCCCGTGAGTCGGCCGTCTGGCCGGCAATCCACGGCCGAAAGCGAAACCAGGCCAGCATCGCCAACAGATAGAACATGCCCGAAAGAACATTCTTGCGTTCCGTGACCCAGGCCACGGACTCCACCTGCACCGGGTGGAGCGCAAAGATGGCCGCGGCACACCATGCCCATTGGATCTCCAGCCGCCGCAGCACCCGCCAAAGCAGGACCGCGTTCAAGGCATGGAGCAGGACGTTGACAAAGTGATAGCCGAACGGCTGCAACTTCCACAGGTGGTACTCCGCCCAGAAGCTGGTAAAGACCAAAGGATAATACTGGAAGGTGGCCCCTGGTTTGGTCCAGATCTTTCCCAGGCCGCCGACAGATCGGAGTGTTTGGTTCTGCGTGACGTATTGTTCATCATCCCAGATGAACCCGCCGCGCATTGCCGGGATATACGCCGCCAGCGTCAGCAACACGATGAGAGCAGATCCCAGGCAGGGCGATCTCCACGCATTCTTCATTGTGGCACTGCTCTCTCTGTCACACGTTTTCTTCCAAGGCAAGCTGGAAGCTTGCCCTACAATTGTTTCTTGAGTGCCAGCTTGGCGATCTTGCCTGTGGCGGTGTGCGGCAACAACTCGACGATGCGGATTTCCCTGGGCAGTTTGTAATCCGCAAGCCGTTCGCGGCAGAAGCGCAGGAGTTCATCGGGCTGAAGTTTGGCCCCTTCGACCGGGATGACGAAGGCGATGGGCACCTCGCCTCGTTTCTCGTCTGCCCTGGCGACGACGGCGGCTTCGCGGACATTCGGGAATTGGTAGATGACCTCCTCGATCTCGCGCGGATAGACGTTCATGCCGCGAACCAGCAGCATCTCTTTGCGGCGATCCACAATGTAGATGTAACCGTCCGCGTCCTTCCTGCCCACGTCGCCTGTATGCAGCCAGCCGTCGCGCAGTGTCGCCGCCGTCTCCTCGGGTTGATTGTAGTAACCCTGCATGACATTTGGTCCGCGCACAACGATTTCGCCGACCTGCTCAGGGGGCAGTTCACGGTCGTGGTCATCGAAAATCTTTACTTCGATATCGGGCAGCGGCAGCCCGACCGAGCCGGGCTTGCGCACGCTGTGATAGGGATTGAACGACACCACGGGCGATGCTTCGCTCAATCCGTAGCCTTCGAGCAAAGGGATATGCATCTTTCGCTCGAACGCTTCCAACGTCTCCCGGGGAAGCGGCGCGGCGCCGGACACGGCCATGCGCAGTTTGAGGACCCAGTGCATCCAGAACGGGATATTTGCCTGGGCCAGGGCCTGGAAAATCTGCGGGATGCCGACGAAAATGGTTGCGCGGTTGAAAATCATTTCCCGCATCGCGGCCTTGAATGGATGGAGAGACCTGATCAGCACGATGCCGGCGCCCATCGACAACGGCGTGAAGATGCAGACCGTCAGCATGAAACTGTGAAACATCGGCAGCAACAGCGTCAGCCGATCGTCGTCGGTCTCTTCGAGGGCTTGAATGCAACTGTGAACGTTGGAGGCGATGTTGCCGTGGGAGAGAATCGCGCCTTTCGGCTTGCCCGTCGTGCCCGATGTATAAATGATCAAGGCGGTATCAGAACGGTTCACGGTTGGCCAGGCAGGTTCAGAGGTTGGGGGTCGGTTCTCAAGGTCGTCTATCAGAGCGGCCCGCACGCCATGCAGTTTGGCGACGGTCTCCTGGAAGTCGCTTGAGGTCACCAGGCAACTGAGCCCGCAATCATCAACGATGTGCTGGATTTCCGGGGCCTTGAGAAAGTTGTTGATCGGCACAACCACCGCGCCGCTCTTGAGCGCCGCGTACAGGACGTAAATGAACTCCGGCGAGTTTTCCAGCAGGATGCCGACCCGGTCGCCGGGGCGGATGTTCCAGCCCGCCCCGAACGTTTGTTCGGGGCCGGTCTGAAGGTTGGCAGCGTAACGATGGATGCGCTTGCGCAGTTCCGCGTAGGTGACGGTTTCGCGCCCCCAGAGTATGGCGGTCTTTCGGGCGTTGGCGGCGGCAACAAGATCGAATTGGGAAACGACCGTCTGTTCAGTCAGGTGGTGGAACCAACGCACGACGCGCGCGGCATCCGGGCCGCCAGTCCTGCCAATCTGCGCTGGATGGATCGTATTGCTGCGCGAGGGCAAATCGCCGGAGTGAGGCGTGTCGGCTGACATAGTGTTGCTGATATTACCACAGGGCAGACTTCTGTTCCGCAAGAAGTTTACCCCGCTCGGAGCGGGGTTGAGTGCCGTTCCACAAGCTCACGCGCCAGGCGGATACGGGGCCGCCGTTCACGAAATCGTCGCCACGCACTGCGAACACGTTCCAGTGGCGACCGTTCGGAGCGCAGGTCTGCTCCATGAGCTTGTTTGGGAGATTGACTTGACGGTATTCAAACTTCACCGAGTCCACCTGCGCGCCTGTCCATCTGACGTAAAATTCCTCCCGCTGCTCGGCCACAGGCAACCGCTCGGGCTGAAAGAGTATTTTCGAGGCGCCGTCGGTCAGGAAAAGGTTCTTGTCGGCGCGGCCAACTGTTTCGGTGTGTCTGGTGGCGGCGACTTCCACGACACGGGCGCGGGTCGTGGCGCAACCGCAGAGGACAACGGCTAGAACGGCGGCGGGGAGAAGAGCGAAGATGGAAGAGCGTGTGGCGAAGAATAAATTGGCGCTTGTCGATGATGATGTAGAGGCGCTTCTGCGAAGCGCCGTTTCCGTGTCAGCGCCGATGCTTCTGCGCTTCACAGAAGCGCAGCTACAGCGACAAACAGCATCTGGGCAACTTCCCATTTTCATTCCGTGCGGCCCTCGACAATCAGAGTAATTTCTCCTTTGACGGTGCGGTTCTCAAGACTTTTCAGCAGTACGCCAAGCTCACCCCGCAGGATCTCCTCGAATTTCTTCGTCAGTTCGCGGGCGATGACCGCCTGGCGGTCTCCGAGAAGGTCGAGCATGTCAGCCAGCGTTTTGGTGAGCCGATACGGCGACTCGAAGAAGACCAGCGTGTAGGGCAGGGGAGCGACGACGGAAAGCGCCTTGCGGCGCTGCGCCGATTTGTGCGGGAGAAAGCCGTAAAACAGGAACGGGCCGGCGGCAAGGCCGCTGGCGGCCAACGCGGCGGTGACGGCAGATGGCCCGGGGACGACTTCGATGGCGATCTGAGGCAACCCCGCACCCTGACCCGCCTGCGCCGAGGCTTCGGCGGGCAGACCCTCTCCCCGCAAGCGGGGAGAGGGGAATCTCCTCTCCCCCAATTGAGGGGGGAGAGGATCAAGGTGAGGGGCCGCATGCGTTTCCAAGACAGCACGTATCAGGCGCAAACCCGGGTCGGAGATCGTCGGCATGCCTGCATCGGACACGAGCGCGATTCTCCGGCCTTCCTGCAGCTTCTGCAGGAGTTCCGGCGTGCGTTTGGCTTCGTTGAACTCGTGGTAGCTGACCAGTGGCTTCTTGATGTCGTAGCGGGCGAGCAAGTGGGCGGTGTGCCGCGTGTCTTCGGCGGCGATCAAATCCGCCTCGCGCAGGACGCGCAGGGCGCGCAGGGTAATGTCCTCCAGATTACCAATCGGGGTGGCGACGACAAACAGTTTGCCGAGGGCCGTGGACATGGCGCGACTGTAGGGGGCCAGGGGGCGAAAGGCAAGAGGGGACTCGGTCGTGGAGCGTGGAAGGGCGTAACTTGACACTTCCCCCGATGTCGTGACTGGGCCGGTGTAGCCCCAACATCCAATGTCGGGGCCGAAATCCCCGAGAAATCAACGACTCGGCGCTTCACAGTCGCCGACGCGCCAGCCTCCTCCGCCAAAGCAGCTACGGCTGCGGCGGCTGGATAGCGCTTTGGCGACGGCGCGAAGCGCCGCTACACCAGAATCAGGTTCTTGCGGTGGTGGTATCAGGATGCGCCCCTCGGTCGTGGAGCGTGAAGCGTGGAAAGGCCGTGACAAGGGAAGCCGATTGGCGGCTCTACAGCGGTGACAAAAAACAAGAGGCCAGTCTTGCGACTGGCCTCTTGCACAATAAAGGAAGGGATCCTCGTCTTAGCTACGATGACGGCGGCGCATCCCGGCTGCACCGAGCAAGCCAAGTCCAACCAGCATCATGGTTGACGGCTCAGGAATAGTGTCGATGAACCAACCCTTAGGGCTTCCCGCCGCTGTCCTGGGTCCAACGAAGTTCAAATCGCTGTAGTTCATGTCAAAATAGACTGTCCCTTGCGAGGTCGGACTCGGAACGTGGATGGTCCGGTTTACCACCTCCGCATAGGGCGAAGCCGTGGTCGTGCCAGCATAGAACACCACACCCAGCGGTGTGACGTGGTCACCATAAACCACAGCCAGCAAGTTGGTGTCTACAAGTGATTGCACTTCGAAGTATCCATTGTACGGACCCGCGACTCCACCAGGACCCGGCGATATTGCCGAGGGATCGTCACCGACCGTGGCTGATGCGAGCACGAAATTCGTGCCACCCCATAAAGCCACCAACTGGATCAAGTCCCCATCTCCAGCGGTGCCCTTCACTCCAGCACTCAGCGCCACCGGTGTATTCGAGCCTAAATACAACGGATCTGGAACGGCTGAGTAGTTCCCGTCGTTGAGCCAGTAAATAGTCGGCCCAGCAAACGAACTGGCAACAAGACCCATTGTCAAGAGAGCAACTGCAACAGCTTTACTGATTATGTACTTCATCTTCCCCTTCAACTTCCCTCTGTTTTGCTCCTCCTGCTGGTCTATGTTCTTCCCCCCTGATCGTTTGTTGGTTGAGTTTTGTGAGTTCTGGTTAGTCCTCTGCTGTGCAGTGCAGAGGCCAGTCTTGCGACTGGCCTCGTGCACAACACAGGAAGGGATCCTTGTATTAGCTACGATGACTGCGGCGGCGCATCCCGACTGCACCGAGCAATCCCAGACCGACAAGCAACAGCGTTGACGGCTCAGGGACATTAATGGCAAAGCCCGGGCCTAATTCCTCGTCGCCCTGGCCCAAGTAAGCGATCGTGTTGAGGCCTGGCGTGAAGGTCAGGTCAACGTTGAAGCCCAAGGGACTAGGTGGTGTCGCCTGCGACGCTGGGCACGTGATGCTATCATACACAGTACCGTAGTGTCCGCTCGTGTTGACGGTATTCCAGAAAAGCACCTCGAGTTGCTGACCGTGCGCAATGTTCAACAGGGCAGCGGGTACCACCGTGGATTCTTCGAACAAGCCATCCACCGCATCAGCGTCTCCCATCGCTCCTGATGCGAGCACGAAGTTAGTGCCACCCAATGGGACAGCCAACTGAACCAAGTCACCCATTGGCACCGTCGTCCCTGAGTTGTTCAAGTAAAACGGAGCCAACTGCGCACCTGAGTCATTGTCCCAGTTGATGGTAGCGCCGAATTGACCAAACGAAGTCGCCGCCAGACCCATTGTCAAGAGGGCAACTGCCATATAACCTATTACGCGTTTCATTTTTTTCTTCCCTTCCCTTTGTTTTGCTAGCTTGTGCTAGTCTTGGTTTTCTCCCTAACCATTATTGTTTGTTGAGTTTTGGTTTTGCTTTAAGGTGTATAAGGCAGTGGACGATTCCACAAACCGCCCGTTGTCTTGTTGTAAATCATATACCCCTGTCCCATGCCGAGCACCAAAGCGTTCGTAGTGCCCGAAACGCCAAACATCGTCCAGTTTGTCGTCGCCCCGAGTGTTCTGTCGTACACCGTCTGCCACCCTTGGTTGGCAATAGACCAAACAAGCACGTTGTCGGCAACGGTATAAGTGGCACCGGGATTAAAACCTGTGCCCGGAGCTACCAACATACTGTTGGAGATTACCGTGCCCGCCGGGAACCCATTCCCGACGAAGTTGACCCCTTGCTCTAGCACAGTCGTAAGATTTGTTGTGTTAACCTCACCGGCGAGAATAATGTTCGTCGTAGCGGCTGATCGGCGCATGATGAACATGCCTTCGTCTGGCAGCAGCGGCATATTATTGACGTTGCCGGAGACGCCAAACTGTGTCCAGTTGGTTGCAAGACCCAAGACGCGGGCGTAAATTGTGAGATAACCCGCAGTACTTGGATTCCAAATCAGGATGTTATCTGCGGTCGTGTACGCAGTGCCCGCTTGCAACGCGGAGGTTCCAGCGGGACCGAACACATCACTTATTCGCCAGAACGGCCGGATGACATACATGTCATTGGATAGTACGCCGCCGCCGCCCAAGGTGGTCAGGTTCTCGGTCCCAACCGAAAGTGTGATCGTGGTGGCATTGTTATTCGTAACGGCATAATAGCGTCCAACGCCGTTGCCCGTCATGAACTCGACGTAATTCAGCGCGTTGGGATTGGCGTAAGTGCTGGTAGCGCAGGTCGAGCAATTGACAGTGATCACGTTGCTGGATACTGCGGAGATATAGCCCTGGTCGTTTCGCATCGGCTGCATCGGCAACCCGATCGCGGTGGTTGTCCCCGACACCATCTGGGTGATGACCATGTTGACGAACCCGACTGGGGCCGTGGTGATGGTTTGTGCGTTTGAATTGATTGCGGTTAGAATCGCCATGCTCGAAAGCACAACAATGGCTAGGATTCCCTTGGAATACTGTTTGGTCGCTCGCATTTTTTCTCCCCGCCCTTTCAAACCCGCATCCACAACTAGATGAACTGAAGTTACCCTATACTTCCTCTGAATTTACCTATACCCGTCTGACTCACTGCCTAGGTGAATCCGACTGTGCACAAGGTAGCAGAACAGCCTATTAGTGTCAAATACTTTTTTCACATTTTTAGAGTTTTTTTCAGGCTGCGGTTCCGCCACGATTTCGGCCCGTTTTGGGGCTGTTTTCACGCGAGAATCCATATCAGAAGCCGAGGCCGGAGGCAAGCACATTCTTCAATGCCGGTCCGGGTCAGGCGTATCTTGTCACTGCCCCATAGTAGCGCGGGCGTCTCGCCCGTGTCGTGCGGCATCCCCAAACAGCAACGGGCGGGACGCCCGCGCTACTGTGTCAGGCCTTGTCGTGGCGGTAGTATCAAGATGCGCCGGCCCGGGTCAGAAGCGGGGTTGGCGGGCTGAATCGGTCGCGGAGCCGCGAAGCGGCTCTACATCGTCGCCGTTTTCCTTAACCGGGGCGAACTGGATTGCTATTATAATAATGATGTATCTTGCGATCACGGAACAGAGGAGGGGGCGTGAAACCACTGTCTCCTCTCTGTTTGGCTGATCTGGACTTTGGAGGTTCCACGTCCGACCCGGTCGTGGCGCTTCTATTCCACCACGGCGAACTGGCCGTTGGTGACGATCCACATGACGTAATAGGAGCCTTTGATGTCGCCTTTTGGGTCGAATTCGAGTTTGCCCATCGCGGTGTCGAATGGGTGGGTGTGCATGTAATCGGCCAGCGCGTTGAAATCGGCCGTGCCGGTGTTCTGGATCGCGGTGAGCAGAATGTTCATCGCATCGTAGCCGTAAATGGAGTAGGGGCCGGGCTCGCCGTATTTGGCGCGATACTTGGCGAGAAAATCTCTGGCCGTCGGCACTTTGTTCGGATCAGGCCCGAACGTCATGTATGCGCCTTCGCCATTCTTTCCGGTCGTGCGGATGAATTCCTTGTCGATGAGTCCGTCGCCGCTCATCAACGGCGCGGTCAATCCCACCTGTCGCGCCTGATTAACCAACGGGCCGCCCTGATCGTAGATGCCGCCGAAGTACCAAATGTCGGGATTGGTGTCCCTGATCGCGGTGACCACGGCGCGGAAGTCGGTCTCTTCCTTCGGCACACCGGCGTAGTACACGGGCTGAATGCCGTTTGCCTTCAAAGTTTTCTTGAATTCGTCCGCCAGGCCCTGTCCGTACGTCGTTTTGTCGTGCAGGATGGCAACGCGTTTCACGTGAAGTTTGTCGATGGCGAACCTGGCCGCGGCATTGCCTTGTTGATCGTCGCGGCCGCAGACGCGGAACATGCCGCGAAACCCGCGACCAGTGACCAACGGATTGGTCGCGGCCGGCGTGATACAGATAACTTTGGCGTCGTTGTAAATGGTGGAAGCGGGAATCGTGCAGCCGCTGTTGAAGTGGCCGACCACTCCCACGACGCCCTGGTCCACCAGGTCGCGCGCCACGGAAGTCGCTTGTTTGGGCGAGGCTTCATCATCGCCCTTGAGGAGAATGATTTTCCTGCCCAGCACGCCGCCGCGCGCATTCCATTCTTCGATGGCGATTTCCGTGCCGAGCACCATGTCTGTGCCGATCTTGGCTTGCGAGCCGGTCAGCGGCGCGACGGCGGCCATCTTGATTTCGGATGCGGCAACTTTGGCGGACTCTTCACGCCTGCCGCAACCCGGCAACGCGAGCGTTGTCGCCAGCAGAATTGAGAATAGTGATTTGCCCAGCTTCATCGCCATGCGTTTCCTCCCGTGAGCGTTCGACAGCGGACTGTAAAACGTCCGGCAACGGAAGATCAAGACCATTGCAGTTCGAGTTACGCCCGTTTAAAGGGTAGTGTCCTGATTTGCAGTTTGGAGGGACGCGCTCCGTCGCGCCTTCGCGCGCCATAGCGCTTCGTCGCGCAGGCGCGTCCGTTCGCGAAACGCGGCCACGACAGAGCCCTGGTCGCCTTCGGCGCCGCCAAAGGCGGGTAAACGTGGCCCTCCAGATCAGGACACTGCCATTCAAAGAGGCGGCTTGCGTATCCAATCGCCGCTGTGGTAAAATCTGCCACATGCTGAAACAGCATGCAGACGATCAAGCGTCCCGTCTCGTTCTCGGGCATCGCTATTCACACCAGCAGCAAGGTCAACATGACTCGGAAACCTGCGCCCGTGGACCAGGTCATCTGATTTGTGCGCGCCAATCTCGACGGCAAAACCGTCGCCGGAATAGTCAGATCAAAGGCAACCTGCTTTTTCTGGGGAAGTTTTTGCGCCACGGAATGGGGATTGGGTCGGTGTGGCCGTCGAGCAAGTCGCTGGCCCGGGCCACGATCAAGGAAGTGAACTGGGAAAAGGCGAAGGTGATTGTGGAACTCGGCGCTGGGACGGGCGCGATCACGGAGGAAGCTGTTGCGCGTCTCAAACCGCACACGAAGTTTCTGGCCATTGAACGGGACGCCGATTTTGTCCGGATTCTGCGAGAACGGTTCTCGGACTTCTCCAACGTTGAGATCGTCCACGCGGACGTGCGGGATATCGAAGCGATCTTGCATGCGCGCGGGATCACGAAGGTGGACTACTTTGTATCGGGGTTGCCGACGCCTTTGTTGCCGCCGGCAGTGCGGAAGCCGATGTTAGCGGGAGTGAGGAAGTACATGTCGCCGCACGGGGTGTACTCGAATATCACTGAGATTCCGTTCTGGTACAGGCGGCATTACAAAGGGTGGTTCGAGTATGTGGAGTTCCGGTTCGTGCCCGTGAACGTGCCGCCGGGCGGCGTGTATCATTGTCGGGCGATCATGGGTGCGGGAGAAGTCAGGTAGCTCGTTACGCTTGACTTGGCGGTTGTTGTGAGATGTCCCAGCCGCCCCGGCATCCATCACCCGATGGTCTGTAAATGGACAGCCGCAGCAGCAAATCGCCAGCTTGCCCCGAACGCCTTCGAGGGCTTGCTTATACGATAGCTGCATGCTAGAACCTCGCGCATGCTCAAACAGCAGCAGACGATCAAGCGTCCCGTTTCGTTATCGGGCATCGGCGTTCACACGGGCGGCAAGGTCAACATGACCTGGAAGCCCGCGCCCGTCGATCACGGAATCAAGTTCGTGCGCACCGATCTCGACAGCAAACCCGTCATCGAGCCGCTCATCCGTAACGTCGGCGACACGATGCGCTGGACGACCATTGGCAACAACGGCGCAGTCGTCCACACCGTCGAGCATGTGCTGGCCACGCTGAGCGGTTACGGCATCGACAATGTCATCATCGAGTTGGACGGCAACGAACCGCCCGTCGGCGACGGCAGTTCGAGACCGTTCGTCCAGATGGTCAAGCAGGCGGGCATCCAGCCGCAAGAAGGCAAGCGCGAAATCTTCCAGCCGCGTGAAGTGGTGCACGTGGAAGTCGGGGAGTCGTTCGCCGTCGTGTTGCCCAGCGATCAACTGCGGATCAGTTGCACCATCCATTTCGGCAAGCCGGGGCTGGACGCGCAGTATCTGAGCCTGGTTGTCGAGCCGGAGACGTTCGAGACGCAGATTTCACCTGCCAGAACCTTCGCGTTCTACGAGGAAATCCAATCTCTGATCGACAAGGGACTGATCAAAGGCGGCAGCCTGGAGAACGCGGTGCTCATCCGCAACGAGAGCATCCTCGCTACCGAGCCGTTGCGGTTCGGTGACGAATTTGTGCGGCATAAGATTCTCGATGTCCTCGGCGACATCACATTGCTGGGCCGGCCGCTGGCGGCGCACATCGTCGTCGTGCGACCGGGGCACGCGTTGAACGCGGAACTGACCAAGTCGCTGGCGCGTGAGCTGGAGAAGGAAGAGCCTGCCGCCATGTCGTTCGCGCCACCGCTGCCCGCCGCCGCGTCCACCGACTCAGCGATGGACATCACGCGATTGCTGAACATCATGCCGCACCGGTATCCGTTCCTGATGATTGACCGGATCCTCAAGATCGAGGGCGAGCAGAAGATCGTCGGGTTGAAGAACGTCACGATCAACGAACCGTACTTCCAAGGACATTTCCCCGGTCATCCGATCATGCCCGGCGTGCTGCAACTGGAGGCGATGGCGCAGGTGGCGGGCATACTCATGCTGCGTCAGGGGCAGAACGAAGGCAAAGTGGCGTACTTCATGAGCGCCAACAACGTCAAATGGCGCAAGCCCGTCCGTCCCGGCGACCAGCTAATCATTGAAGTCGAGATGGGACGCGCCCGGAGCAACATCGCCAAGGCCAAAGGCGTCTGCAAGGTTGCGGGTGAGATCGTCAGCGAAGCCGAAGTGATGTTCAGCATCGTGGATAAGTGAGCGGGAGAAGGAAGCTGTCAGCGGTCAGCTTTCAGCTATCACCAACGCGGGGCGCACTTTGGCCGCCAGACCGAGATCAGCCAACCAGACTTCACCGCGTTTGGCGTTTGGCACGCTGTTCCTCTTCGCGGTCGTACTGCACAAAGGCTTGATCGGCGGCCACCACCAAGTCCGCTTCCGTGCCCACGCCGTAGGCGTCGGCGTAGATCAATGCGCCTTTGCGCTCTCGAAATAACCGATCCACGGCCGCCGCCAATTCCTCCAGTTCCTTGGTGCTTAGGCGCGGCAATTCAGTCAGAATCTCAGTGGTACTCATGACGCCACCAGCATACCGCAACCCTGCGCCGTTTTCAGCCTCGTCGTCAGCCTTGGATGGGTGGAACGACAGAATCAAGCAGCGGCGGCATCGGTGATTGACCGGAAGGCGAAGTTTCGGTAAGAAGAAACCGTATTCTATGGGGCAATCTGTGATCCATCCGACAGCGATTATCGACTCGCGCGCCGAGATCGGAAACGGCTGCGAGATCGGGCCATACTGCATCGTCGGACCGAACGTGAAGCTGGGCGAGGGGAGCCGCTTGCATTCGCACGTGATCCTCGACGGTTTGACCACGATCGGGCCGCGGTGCGAGTTATTCCCGTTTGCGTGCATCGGGCTGAAGACGCAGGACCTGAAGTACGCGGGCGGCACGTGCTATTTGGAGATCGGCTCCGACAACGTGTTTCGCGAGCATGTGACGGTGCACACGGCGACGGGCGATGGCGGTGTCACGCGGATCGGTTCGCACAATAATTTCCTGGCGTATTCGCACGTCGCGCACGATTGCGTTGTCGGAAACCACGTGGTCTTCAGCAACTGCGGCACACTGGCGGGGCACGTGATTGTCGAAGACCACGCCGTCGTGGGCGGGCTGGCAGCGGTGCATCAGTTTTGCCGGATTGGGACGATGGCCATCATCGGTGGTTGCTCGAAAGTCGTGCAGGATGTTCCGCCGTACATGATGGCGGACGGAAACCCAGCGGTTGCTCGCGGCATCAATAAGGTGGGGCTTGAACGCAACGGCGTCAGCGAAGAAGCCCAGCGGGGGCTGCGCGAGGCCTTCAAAATTGTTTTTCGGGCGGGCTTGACAGTCAGCAATGCTTTGGATAAGGTGTCCGGCGAACTTCCGCAGAGTAAAGAGCTCACGCACTTCGTCGACTTCTGTCGCAAGTCCGAGCGCGGAATAGCCCGTTAGCGAGCGTGGAATAAACGGTCATTGTGGTCAGGCTTAAGCCTAAGTTGATACCGTACCTGGAGCGCGTCATTGAGTTTGATTTGGTGCGCGCAATGGAAGCTGCTGCACTGAACGCTTCAACGTGGCAAAGGCGACAAGCATGCGATGGATCAGGCGGCCTGTGACGCGATTCGCGGGATGTTCGATCCGATTCCGTGCTGCGGCGAGTCGTGATTGGTGAAGAGCGAAAAACGAGGCTCTACGGATTTTTCCGGGGGAACAACTTGGCGCGTAGACACCGGGCGCGGTCGCCCTGGACATTACGGTCGATCCGGTTGGCAGAACGACCCAGTATTTCAAGCGGCTGCCGAATGTGTTTCGGTGCTGGCAGCGGCGGCGGTGCGATGTCTGAGCGGCGACTGGAAACGAAAGAAACTGGTAAAAGAAACGTTCAAGGAAGAATTGAGTGGGGTTCTCCGCGCTGAGGATCGGGCACGAGACGGTGCATGATTTGGCCGTAAACACCATTTGCTGGCGTTCGACCTGGAGAGAACAAACATTGTGAAAGAGCCGACTGTGAACGAAAACCAACAACAACAGCCGCAACCGCAAACCCAACCACAATCACAACCACCCGCCGAGACGATCGCGCGCGGCGTTCTGGAGGTCGGTGAAAAGGGATTCGGCTTCCTGCGCAATCCCGCACGCAGCTTCCAGATCAGCCCGAACGACATTTACGTTTCGCCCGACCTGATCCGCAAGTTCAAGTTGCGGGCGGGAGTTGAAATCGAAGGCCGT
>Ga0208457_1000145_pt1 | contig 92741 bp, 78 predicted proteins | sample June2015DPH_10_1_FD_185513 | JGI IMG/M metagenome (GOLD analysis project Ga0208457, IMG submission 185513) | Peatland microbial communities from SPRUCE experiment site at the Marcell Experimental Forest, Minnesota, USA - June2015DPH_10_150... | ecosystem: Environmental > Terrestrial > Soil >... | reverse complement strand
GACCTCTCTGCCTATTCTCAAGCGCAGCTCGACCAGGTCGCGCTGCGCTTGAATCAACGCCCGAGAAAAACTTTAGGCTTTGAGACGCCTGCGAGTAGACTTCAAGCAAGTGTTGCGTCGACCTATTGAGACCACCGCGCAAACCGGACACGTGCGGCTGGGCTGAGAAACACTCGCGAGAAACAGATATAATCTATTTACATGATCCCTCCTTCCTACAAACCGCGTAAGAAGTTCATGGAGCTGGCTATCTCGGAGGCCAAACGCGCCGGTGACCGGGGCGACTATCCCATTGGCGCGGTCATCACACGCCTTACTGGCAGGCGCGAAGTGGTTATTGCCAGCGCCGGTAACCGAGTAAAAACTTCGGGATCAAGCATCAAACACGTAGAGTTGGAAACGCTCAAATACGTATCCAGCGGCTATGGCCGCTACCTGCCCGATTTCGTCCTCTACTCTACGCACGAGCCCTGTGCCATGTGCGCCGGTGCCTGCGTGTGGTCGAGAATTGGCGCGGTCGTCTACGGCGTCTCCCAAGAAGACATTGCCGCTTATGGCCGCAAGCGCGGTACGGAAGACTACAAGTGGCGGGCTTGTCTCATCTCCTGCCGGCTCGTCTTCGAGAAGGGCAATCACCCCATCCCCGTCACCGGCGGTTTTCTCCGCCAAGAATGCCAAAAACTGTTCGGTTACGGGACTACGCATCGGTGATTGATGCGAACTGGATTTCCTACCACTCCAATGGGCTCGATGCCCGATTAACGCAATATAAAAGGGCGCCCTTTGGGCGAAGGTTTTGAGTGTCCAGCTCATTCCCTACGAGCACTCTCAAGGGATAACAAAAAGCATATCGGCATGGACGTTCCCAAGGGAACGATTTCCATCGCGGTGATGAATTCCGCCGGACAAGGTAGTGATGCGCGTCTTTCTGAAGGTCTGAGGCCGCTGGCGCTCCTGCTTTGTTAATTTACATTCACCAAGTGTGGCCGCATCCTGGGCGGCACCGCATGTTCATTGGAACGCGACACGCCTGCGTTGAAAAACTATGGCGCGAGGCATAACCATGTACAATTCCGTTTCGAGGATAGTTGAGACGTGATGAGCTACGATTCGAAGTTTCCCGACCCGAAGCACGCTTGGCACAAGGTTCTCGAGCGGTTGTACCACGAGGACCATATTATCTATGCGCGCATGAACAATTTCTCGACCGTGCAGGCGTTTCTCGCCACGGCTCTCGCGTTCACAACTTCAGCCACAACGACAGCTCGCAACATCAGCCTGATTGTGTCTCTATTTGGCTTGGCGCTTTCGCTATTCTACATTTCGCTCGGCCTGCGCGGCGTCCGCGTGATTCAATTCTGGCGAGCTTACTTGAGGCTATTGGAGTCGATCCCCGGCGTGACTTCCATCGACTCGCACCTGTTTGAGTTCTACAGGTTAGGCCACCGGCGTGGCCCGGAGGAAACGGAGTTGCCCCTTGCAGAGGGGCTGGCCATAAAAATCGACACGGCCTGGTGGGCTCGTAGGTCCGTGCACGACCAATTTCCGTGGTATCTCCCGGGTTTCTCGGGAACAATGTTCATCGCGGTCGGAATCCCGGTGCTCACGACTTCCTTTTGGGTACTCGTGCTCTACGCCTTGTTTTATCCACACACAGACATGAGATGGTTCGTGCTCGGACTTGCCGGCGGTCTCATGGTCGTGTTTCTGCTCCATCTTCTTGCGGGACGCCTCATTCCCGCTCCGATTCACGAAGGGCAGACACACCCTGCTCCCGCTGACGATGCGCAATCGGATAGCAATCGGGGCTAAGACGATATTTTCTAGCTGATTAACGCGGAAACCGTACAAGTTGGTCCCGGTACCCAAGTAGCCGGTAAGGCGATCAACCAGGAGTTCGCCGCGCATTAGATTGGTTATCCAACGCGGTGAGAACCCATTTCTGCAAAACGGCTCGAAAGTGAGGCTTTATTTCGCGAAACACCAGACCCAGGCCCGAGGGCTTGACATAGAGGACTGATGCCTCGGCCTCGAAATACTCTCCTGAATCATGAATCTTCAGCAAAACAGGGCGCTGCATCTCAAACGACGCAGAAGTCTCCAGAAAACACCCGCGCAAGCTCAGCTCTGTCACACGTGCGGGGACAATAGCAGTGGGCGAGCTTTTAGGAGCAATCTCGGCATCAGCGCTGAACGCAAACCGCAACCCACGATGTTCTTGGTCCATGCTTTAAGCCTATTCCATCAAAAAACAAGTGTCGAGTCACTTGATGAACGTGCGACACGAATTGGCTAGTACGGGTCTTCCGACCGCATCTGGGAAGGTTTCGAATGCATGGCCGCATGCTTCGTCCGCGAAATTTGAGGGGCAGGGTCCGACTGAAGCCGACCGCAAGATTACGAGCGAGCCTTGGTCGTCGATGCAGAGGTTAACAAAAACGAACAGGACCACTCTTCGGAGTGAAGGGAGAACTGCGCTCAAGAAACGTTTGACAGAGTCGACATTGGTAGAGATGTCCGGCTTGGCGACTTCTCGGGACTTGGCCGGTCGCTGTCAGGGTGGATATGCGGCAATAAGGATTTCTCAACAGCTATCGGTCGTCAGAACAATCGGACGCCAACAGTCCTCCACTTGCCTTGAGCAAGTGACCGAGGAATGGCCCAGCAAGCACTCCCACACTCTTGCGTGACCTCCATCACTGCATCTCTGCCATAACGCGTTATTCATGGACCAGGTCTCGGCCCACCTCGGAGGCCACATGCAGGCCCCATCTTCTTACTACAACGGGGAGATCAATCATGCCCTCACGCCAATTTATCGCCCGAATCCCTGCAGCAACTAGGAGATATCTCAGCATCCTGGCGGGAGACTCACGCGAGCAGGCCCTGGACCTGGAGAGATTGTATGTTGATACTGACAGACTCACGACACTCAAAGAACCGAAGAATCGTTCATCAGCTGTTTGTCATGGTTGTCACCTTCGCGCTACTGCAGAGTCCTGCCGCCGCTTATGATGAAGTAGTTCACCAGGTCATCACAGCGGATGCGTTGGGGAACATAAAAAGCCTCGATGATCTTCTGCAGCCTCCGGATTCAGCCTCGCTCGATCGTTTCCGCCTCTATATATATGAAGTGTTTCGAGGCGTTCCGGAGTTTTCCCGGGAGTATCCACAACCGCAGTCATTCGATCCTTGGGCTTTCAAGAAGTTTCTTGGATTGAATCCTGAAGCGACCGTATTCGGCATCGACAAGCTGACCACGCAGACGGAATCCCAGCGCGAGCTGATCGCCAGGGCCGCACGACAGCCCGACGAGGATCATCGCAACCAGAGCCGATTTGCCCATGACCGCTCGCGAAACATCTTACGCGATGCATTTGGGGAACCCTTGCCGGAGGACCCGGCGACGCTAGAGATTGGAGGTCTCCGGGGCCTGTCAAGTCAAGCGCACGCCCATTACCAGCTTCCTCGCGGTCCGAAAAGCGAGGATTTCGAAGTACTCAAGAGCGAGCCATGGCGATTTGCTTTGCCCGCGGAGGCTCACTCGTTCGGTCTCCGGTTTGCTCAACGTTTCTTTCTGCTCTCTCTGCTTGCGTGCAGTTGGAAAGACCCAGCGAACCGATACTACGCGGACTTATTTCTGGGGCATGCTACCCATTACGCACAAGATTCCACTATGCCACTGCACACGGTGCAGGTCGGACTTTACGATTTTTTTGTGAACGCCAAGATGGACGAATACATCGAGGACGCGCGGTCCATGGGAGGCGTTCTCTACCGCCCGCCGACCCTGCGTATGATTGGCACAGGAATCATCAATAATTACCACGTATTTGCAGAGAAGTCGTTTACGCAGTGGATGAAGCGGATGGCGCAACAAAAGCAGGGACAGGCTGGCGGGTCGTCACATCTCTTCGGAGAGCCTGATGCGGAGACGACGCATCTTCTTGCACAACCTCTATCCATCGCGCAGAACTCCCAGGGAATCATGGACCAAATATGGCCGCTGGTCGAACGCTCAGCTCACGACGGCCCGAAAATCTACCGGCTGGCGTACAAGCTAGGTGACCGGAAGCTCTCGAGGGTCGGATTTGAGTTTGGGGAAAATCAAGATCCTGCTCGGTTCATGCGGCATTATCCCGGTGCGGACGCGGATCTCGATTCAATGAACGACTTGCAGCGGCAGGCAGCTTCGCGAGGCGAAGTCATCACACTATGGCTCCTGAGGTCTCGCGAAGCGGCAGCGCCCGGGCTCGATACCAATGCCGTCGCGGGGATATTGGCTCGCGACTTGATGAACATGGAAGAACAAGCGGCTTTGCGCCGCGCGACCTACGTCCCATCATCACATTTCGCACCGCGGAATTACTGGGTCTTCGCGGCAGAGCTTCTTCTTTTCGCTGTGGTCCTTTGGTTCTTCAGCCGATTTCTCTCTCGGTGGAGGAAGAGTTCCCACGGGGTGCACACCACGTAGAAAAATGGACGCTAGCGTACGAAGCACCCCGCCGAGACGGGCAGACACCGTCCGGTTATGAATTTGGGCTTAGCCAAATGCTTGATAAACGCATTCAGCGGACAAATGTAGTGTCGGCAAGAGAAATTTCCGGAAATTCGACTTATCAGGCTCCACTCGCAAAAAAACGAAGCGCCCGGCGCCAAGTTACTGAAAAATGCCTTGGGGGCAATGGGTTGCATTTCCCTTGACTTGATTAAGATTTTGGGGGTTTTGCGCGCGTCGAGAGCGCTCTGCTTCCATAATGGATCAGGAACATCAGGAGACACAAAAAGACAAACAATGCGACAGCTGCGACGAGGGATCCGCCGTACCCCACGGAAAAGATGAGAACTACCAAAAACCAGACCAGGCCAAGCACACCGGCAATGGCGGCGAGCGTATTACGGATACGTTTGTTCCTGATGGACATCAAAATGGCGGAGACAACAAGAACGGTGAGTAGGAAATCCCCGAGGACCTTGACGAACTCCCACATGAGCACCTTCCTTCCGCCGGAAGGTTCCGGAGTGGCCGCACGAAGATTCTCGCCTAGGCTAAGTATTGCTCAGATCAGAGGAAGAACTAGAAACCCGTTGTGGACCAATTTTCACAGGGGTGTCCAGTTAACTGCGCAACGCCGCACTACTTCGTCGCCGCAGGCGACGCCTTGGCCAACTCCTTCTCGATTCCGTCGAATATCTTTTCGACCTCTTTCTTCCCTGAGCCCCATGAAACGGTTTTTCCTCCAGAGCGGGCTATTTCTATGGATACATTGCTGGTGCTGTTCTCAGCCGACGCCACTTTCAGAATCATGTTGTAGCCCCACGACCAAGCGGTGAGCCCAACGTGGAAGGTGACCACTTTATTTACCTCGTCCTTGGACTTCACTTCGTGATGCTGTGCCTCAATAGACTTGAGGGCAGCAGAAAAGACCCGGTCAGCCGCTGCGGAGAACGTCCGCTTTGACCAGTCAGGTACTGGTTCATCAGCAGAAACGCTGGCAGCGAGGATGAGAAAGACTGTCAGGAACCGAAGGTAATACATTGGGTCACCTCGGCTCGCTAGAACTGCCACAAGCTCTTGATTCCGTATTCTAGAAGTTACCAAATGTATCGCTGTGCCTCAAGGTCCTCCTCATAGTGATTCACATCACGTCGTCGGGCCACGGCCAAAGGATTTGCGTCTCAGTACCTGATTAACGCCAAAACCGTACAACTTCGTCCCGGTACCCAAGTTACCGGTTTGGCAACTTATCAGGAGCTAGCATCCGGATCGGGCGACGAGAGTGCGCCCGATCAAAATCGTTTCGCACTTTCGCGAACAAGCCGGACGAATGTCCTATGGCGCCGTATTCAAGATTCATAAGGAAGCCCGTTCAAACTGCCCTCTCTTCAATTTGCTTGACACTTCGACCTGACGGGGCCTAGAGTCGCCGTTGTCGGCCCCACTAAACTTCACGCTTTCTCCGCTGAGTTTCCTCTGGAGGTTGCTATGGTCATCCTCATCGCAGGTTCCACCGGCTTCGTAGGTGCAGAAGTTGCCCTAAAACTTCAGCAGCACGGACACCAGGTTCTCGCCCTGGCGCGCGGCGGACTTCTCAATCCGAAAGCACAGCGCCTCCTCGGCGCCGGCATTAAACTGTTGGAGGGTGACTTGACCCACCCTGAGACTCTTCTCTCCGCCTGCTCGGGCGTCGAGGCCGTGGTTACCACTGTCACGTCCATGCCGGGCGGTGCTGATGATGGCCTGCGGCGCGTGGATCGTGAGGGGAGTCTGGCGCTCATTGACGCTGCGGAACGCCAGGGAGTCCGCCGGTTCGTCTACACTTCATACTCCGGCAATATTCAGGAAGATTCTCCCCTTACCACCGCCAAGCGAGATTGCGAGGCTCGGCTTCTTTCCAGCGGCATGGAAGCCATCATTTTGCGGCCGTCCTACTTTATGGAGATGTGGCTGAGCCCCGCTCTGGGTTTCGACCCCCTAAAGGGTGGCGCGCGCATTTGTGGATCCGGTGAAGCCAAAGTCAGCTACATCTCGGCCTTTGACGTCGCCGATTTTGCGGCCGCCGCAACGGCGAAATCTTACCCGCAAAAGAATGTAGTGTTGGAGATGGGAGGCCCAGAACCGCTGTCTCAGCTGGATGCTGTCCTCATCTTTGAACGGGCTCTTGGTAAAGAGATCAAGGTGGAGCATGTTCCCGTCGAGGCTCTTCGCGCGCAGCATCAGTCCTTGGATCCTCTGCAGAAAACTTTCGCTGCGCTCATGCTCAACTATGCCCAAGGAGACATTGTCCAAGACGCCGTCAATAGTGCGCAGGCGCATGACATCAAATTAGCATCCGTCTCTGACTATGCTTCCGGTTACCACGCTCGCGCAGCGTCCACCAGCCTGTTGACCTAGCGCCTGGTTGACGCGCAAACCGGACAGGTGCCGATGGGTCGCCAGAAGTTTCGGTCGAGGATGCTGCCTACTTGAGTGGCGCGAGAGTTGAGACTGTAAAAGCGGCGGCCCTTCGAAGCTCCCCTCGAAGATCGGGGCAAGCAGGGTAAACCCTTCGGGGTTCCCTTCGCGGCTCAGGGCAAGCAGGGCAAGCAAGCCGCCCTTCGAACGAACTCAGGGCAAGCCGCGCGCCAAAGAAAGGTTTCCACACCGGGCAAAAAATGAGGGTTGCGGGGGCGGGAACGGCATGCTAGCCTGAGCGAACAAAAGGCGAACAACCGGAGATCCGCGTCATGTCTGACTCTCTCGCCGTCCGTTTGGCCAAAACTTCAGCCCCGGTACCGTCGCCTGGTTCCTCTTCCCTGGCGCACGTCTCGCAGGTGCTTGACACCTTTGCTGCGCGCGATTCCAACGGCGAGACTCTGACCGCCGTGCGGCATTATCCTGCGCGCGAAGCCCAATGGGCGGAGTTCCCGGAGTGGATTCACGACGACCTGCGCGCGGCGTACAGCGCCAAGGGCATACGGCAGCTTTACACCCACCAGGCAGCGGCTGTAGAAGCGGTCCACGCTGGTAAAAATGTCGTGATCGTTACGCCGACGGCTTCCGGAAAGACCCTTTGTTACAACCTGCCCATACTGAATGCGATCCTGGGCGACACGGACACACGGGCGCTGTATCTCTTCCCTACCAAGGCGCTGGCGCAGGACCAGCTTGCGGAATTGTATGACTTGAATCAGCGGTTGGAGAACCGTTTTGGCGTGTTCACCTATGACGGGGACACGCCGAGCGACGCGCGCAAATCCATTCGCGAGAAGAGCCACATTGTCCTGACGAATCCGGACATGCTGCACACGGGAATCCTGCCGCACCACACGCGCTGGACGCGGCTGTTTGAGAATTTGCGCTACATTGTCGTGGATGAGCTGCACAACTACCGCGGCGTTTTCGGGAGTCATTTGTGCAATGTGCTGCGGCGGCTGCGGCGGATTGCGAAATTCTACGGACGCGAGCCGCAGTTCATCTGCTGTTCGGCGACCATCGCAAATCCGGGCGAACTCGCTTCGCGTTTGATTGAAGACAACGTAGAAGTGCTGGCGGAAAATGGGGCGCCCGCAGCGGAAAAGACATTCGTTTTCTATAACCCGCCGGTGGTGAACCGCGCGCTGGGCATACGGCGGAGTTACATCAACGAAGCCTCGCGCGTTTCACAGGAGTTCCTGAAACACGATTTGCAGACCATGGTGTTCGCCAATTCGCGGTTGCACACGGAGATCATTCTCACCTACCTGCAGCAAGCGAATCCGCAAACGCCGGGCAAGCCGGATACGATCCGCGGCTACCGTGGGGGGTATTTGCCTAATGAGCGACGGGAGATCGAGCGAGGCTTGCGCGAAGGGCGGATTCGCGGCGTGGTGACCACTTCCGCGATGGAACTCGGAATTGACGTGGGCTCGCTCGACACGGTGGTGATGGCGGGCTATCCGGGAACGATTGCGGCAACCTGGCAACGCGCCGGGCGCGCGGGACGCCGCAGCGGCAGCAGTTGCGCCGTGCTGGTGGCTTCCTCTACGCCGCTCGATCAATTTATCGTGCGCCATCCGGACTACTTCTTCGGAAACACACCGGAGCACGCGTTCATCCAGCCGGACAACCTGGAAATCCTCATCAACCACCTGAAATGCGCGGCGTTTGAGCTGCCCATTGGCCCTCAGGAACGGTTTGGCAATGTGGATTTGCGCGAGCTGTGCGCGCGGCTGGCGGAAGCGGGCTACCTGCACCTTGCCGGCGAGAACTATCACTGGACAAACGAAGCGTATCCCGCGGACACGATCAGCCTGCGTTCGGTAACCAGCGACAATTTCGTGATCATTGATATCACCGGCCACCCGCTGGTGATCGGCGAAGTGGATTTTCCGAGCGCGCTGACCACCGTGCACGAAAAGGCCATCTACCTTCACGGCGGGCAGCAATACCACGTGGAGCACCTGGATTTTAAGGAGCGCAAGGCGTATGTGAAGCAAGTGGAGGTGGATTACTACACGGACGCGATCCGGTATACGCAGGTGCGTGTGCTGGAGATTGCGGACACGCGGAAACAGATGCCGCCCGGATCACTCCAAGAGCACAGGCCCTTCGAAGCTCAGGGTAAACAAGAGTGCCTGTGCCACTGGCGGTCGCATGGGGATGTGCTGGTGCGATCGCAGGTGGTTGGCTTCAAGAAGATCAAGTTTTTCACGAACGAAAATGTGGGTGCGGGGCAGCTCGAATTACCCGAAAACGAGATGCACACGACGTCCTACTGGATCACGCTGGAGCGGCCGCTGTTGGAATCGCTCCCCTACACAATCAGCGAGCGGCAATCGGGCATGTTTGGCTTGCTGCACGCGCTGGAATCGGTGGCCACGCTGCTGCTGATGTGTGATGCGCGGGACCTGGGCACGGCCATCGGCGAACGCCCTCCCGCACCAGATGCGGACGAAGTGGTTGTCCTGAGCGAAGCCAAGGATTTCAGGGCCAACGCCAGAAATCCGTGGATGTCCGGGGAAAAGGAATTCTTCGAGCCAAATTTGTATCTCTTTGACGCGTATCCAGGCGGCATCGGCTTTTCGGAGCCGCTCTTTCGCGCGCACGAGTTGCTGGTTCACAAGACGCGGGAATTGATCCGCGCGTGCCCGTGCGAGCAGGGGTGCCCATCGTGCGTGGGGCCCGCGGGAGATCTGGCACCCCGGGCCAAGGAAGCGGCGCTGGCGATCCTGAACCGGTTATGCGCATGACCTTTGGAGTGCGGCTTGCCCTGAGTTCGTTCGAAGGGCGGCTTGCCGTCGCTTTTGACCAGCCCTCAAGGAGCTTGAACGATTCCTATGTCTCCCTCCGTTGACAGGTTTTCTCGCCTCGCGGCGCTGAAGCCAGCGCGTGGGGTTGCGCAGAAGCCGGCGGCCTTGCGCGCGCCCGACGAAACGGACGCGCTCAGCCGCTTGTTGGGCGCGGGGATCGCCCGGAATCATTACGGCGAACACCTGGCCATCCGAAATTGGTTTTCGACACCAGAGTTTTCCGAGCCATCGCCCGTGGCGCTGGATTTGTTGACTAAGGCGCCCGCCCCGCAAGACCATCCGGGGCGCAAAGAGCGCGCTTCAGAAAGTGGCCGCTACAAAAACTGTGGACGCGATGAATCCATCTCGCGGCGCACGCGGGTTGCGGTGCAGAACCCCGAAAAGTGGCTTTTCCTGGATACGGAAACCACCGGGCTGGCTGGCGGCACGGGCACATACGCGTTTCTGGTGGGACTGGCATGGTGGGATGCGGGCGGCTTGCAGGTGGAGCAACTCTTCCTGCGCGATTTTTCGGAGGAGCATTCACTGTTGCAGGAATTGTCGGCGCGTTTGGCGGAGCGCCCGGTGCTGGTCACGTTCAATGGGAAATCGTTTGACTGGCCGCTGCTGGAGAATCGCTTCACGATGACGCGGGCGATTCGCGTGCCGTCGCTCGCTGCGCATCTCGATCTGCTGCATCCGGCGCGGGCGTTGTGGAAGCTGCGGCTGGGATCGGTGCGCCTGGTGGAACTCGAGCGGCACGTGCTGGATGCGGCGCGGCTCGGATGGCATCGCGAAGACGACGTTTCCTCGGCGCTCATTCCGCAGTACTACTTCGATTATCTGCGCGGCGGTTCGGCGGACCCGCTGGCGGGCGTGGTGAAACACAATCAGATGGACCTGCGCGGGCTTGCAGCGCTTTTTGGCAAGATCAATTCCCTGCTGGACGAGCGTGAACCCTCTCACCAGGCCGCCGATTCGCTGGATCTGTTCGGGCTTTCGCGATATTTGAGCCGCCGCGGGGAGAAAGAACGCGCCCATTCAATGTGCGCCCTGGCGCTGGGTGCAGGCCTCCCTGCCGCATTCCGTCCCCAGGCAACCCGGGAGCTGGCGATCATGGCCAGGCGACGCGGCGATGTGGAGAGAGCAGCTTCGCTTTGGCTGGAGCTGGTGCACGACCCACAGGATGGTGTCGCCGCCTGCGAGCATCTGGCGATTCACTACGAACGGAACGCGCGTGATCTGCAGCGCGCCGTGGAGTTCGCGCAACTGGCCCTCGCAAAGCTGCAGCGTCAATACACCAATCCCCGTGATCCCTATGCGACGGCGCGAGCGGCGCGGGCCGAGAAAAAATTGCTATGCCGGTTGGAGCGCCTGCGGCATTGGATAGAGAGGAGCGCCGGGCGTGCTCACGCTCCGCTGCTCGCGCATTCAGCAGCCGCCGGAGCCAGTTCGCGCTCTCGTTGATCTTCCGGTCCCTCTCGCCACACTCTCGACTTTGGAGGTATAAACCGGATGGAAAGTTCAGCAACAAAACGCCAAACTATTGCCGAGGACAAAATGGCTACCACGGAACATTCCTATTTTCTGCGGGAATTGGAACTGCGCCGCGAGCATCTGCTCTCTGCCTCGCGTGCCAACACTTCAGATCATTCGCTGCGCGACCTGCTCGCCAGCGTGGATGCCGCGCTTTCCCACCTGCAAAAAGGCACATTCGGGATTTGCGAAACCTGCCACGAGCCCATCGAAGCGGACCGCTTGCTGTGCAACCCGCTGCTGCGTTTCTGTCTGGAGCATCTTTCCGGCGAAGAGCAGCGCGCTCTGGAACGCGACTTGACGCTCGCCGCGCGCATCCAGCGTGCGCTTTTGCCGCCCCCTGACTGGTCGAGCGCCGGGTGGCAGGCTCGATATCATTACCAGCCGGCAGGCCTGGTCAGCGGCGATTACTGCGACCTGATCGAATCCGATGGGGCCTTCCTGTTTTTGCTCGGCGATGTCGCTGGAAAAGGCGTTGCGGCATCCATGTTGATGAGCCATCTGCACGCGACGTTTCGCAGCCTGGCAGGCCAGCAACTGCCATTGCAGCGATTGGTGGAACTCGCCAATCGGCTTTTCTGCGACAGCACCACCGCGGGGCAGTACGCCACTTTGGTGGTGGGGCGTGCCTGGCCGGATGGCAGGGTTGAATACGTGAGCGCAGGGCACCTTCCGCTGCTGCATGTTTCGTCGGCCGGAGTTTCCGCGCGGGAAGCGACAGGCGTGCCGCTGGGGATGTTCTGCAGCGCAACCTTCGAGGTCTGCGAGCTGACCCTTGCCCGCAACGACTCGCTGTTTCTCTATACGGATGGGCTCACGGAGATCTTCAATCCCGCCGGCGATGAGTATGGAATGCGGCGCGTGGAGTCGCTTGTGAAGCGCCATGCCGCTTCCCGCCCCGAAGAGTTGCTGGCCGCCTGCATGGCGGAGATGAATAGCTTTTCCGGGGGAGTGAAACAGAAGGACGACTTGACGCTGCTGGCCCTCCGCCGCGTGGATTAGCGCGCAGAGAACAGCCGCGTAACCTTCACCTCGGACTCGTCCGGCTTTCTGGGTACCTCCGGGATGGCCTCCCAGCCGAGCTTCTTGTTCCATTGAAGCATGAGGGCGCGATCGCCGCCTTCCACAGTGATGCACTCATTCAGGAAGCAGCGCAGAAAGACGCCGCCGTCCGGCGAATCGAAGGAGAAGAAATCCGGGCGGCGGAAGAGGTTGCTGCGCACGGCGTATTTTTTCTCCAAAGCCTCGGAGTACTGGCCGAAGAAGCGCGCAGCAGATTCATTCGAGTCCAGGCGGACGCGGGCGAAGAGGAGAAGCCGCGTGGCGTCTTTGCTCTCATAGGTCGCATAGACGTCGCCGTCCCACGCAGCCGCCAGCTTGCCGGCGCGGTTCGCATCAAGAAATTGCTTCAGAACTTCTTTCCAGCCGAATTCGCCCATGCAGTTTTCTTCCAGCAGCGTCCAGCCACTGCCGGGCAAACCATCCGGAAGCTTGAGCTTGATTGGCACCAAGGATTTTCCCGTGCGGTAGAGATCGGGGCGCAAGATCTGCTGCGTGCTTGCGGGCGGCCGCGCAAACACGCTCGCAAAGCCCTTCCAGCCATCGGTTTTCAAGACCGCCATGGAAAATGTGAGCCCGCTGAAGTAAGGAAACATCAGCGAATCCTTGATGAAAGGAGGCGCCTTTTTGAGCATGGGAGTTTCAGCAAGGTCGCCCACAAAAATGGAAGGATCGATGTCGGGAAGGTCGCGCAGTTTCAGCCCCTTCTCCTTGAGCATGTATTCGAGCATGGCCGCCATGGCGCTGCCTTCCAGGACTGATTCGCGCGCCATTTCCGCATCGTCATTCGGCCGTGCCGCCTTCACCCACGCTTCGATCTGGAAATGCTGGTCTTCGAGGGCGTGCGTCAGTTCGTGGGACATCACGGTGCGCTGGTCTTCCGGATCAATCCAGTCCGCGATATAGAATTCATGGGCCTTCGGGTCGTACAAGCCGGCGATTTGCTCCGTCAGGAGCTCCACCATAAAGCCATCCAGTTCAAACCCTTTGGGGATGAGTCCAAAGGCCTCCGCGCTCCGTTCGGAGGCGTAGCGTTCCTTGGCATCCTTATCTTCGTGCATCTCGCGCAGGACATAGGCGCGGATTTCTTCGCGCGAGCGTATAGACTTCTTTAGGGGACTCTTCAATTCCCAGCCGGTGATGGCGCTCATCTCCTGCAAGACCTCGTCCGCCATGGCCAGGAATTCCGGGCTGTTTCTTGCGGGTGGGGCCGGGGATGGGGCTGTCGCTGCCTGCTGCGCAAGAATGGGGTGGAGACTCAGCAGAAAGAGCGCCACCAGGAGCAGGATCCCGGCAGTTCGGTTAGAGAAACGTTTGAACGAAGCCATATTTTTGCAGGATAGCAGATTCCCGGGCACTCCCGAGTTTGAGCACGGCAGTGTGTTCAATCAGGAGGGCGCGGCGTAGCGGCGGGCGCTTTTGCCGGAGAGCAGGCGTTGCAGGGCGTCGACCAGATCGCTGCGGGTCAGAATGCCAACAACAAGCTCGTTTTCGACCACCGGCAGGCAGCCAAAGCGCGATTGCTGCATCATGCCGATGGCGGTCTCCAAGGGTGTATCCGGGGAAACCGTCAGGGGCTCGCGCGTCATGACGCGACTGACTGTCGTGCCCTCGAAAACGGCGTTGTAGCCTTCCTCGCTGATGGGAACCAATCGAGAAGGGGCGCATCTCTGAATATCGCGGTCGGTCAAGAGACCCACCAGGCGGCCATCTTCGACGACCAGGAGGTGGCGGACGGCTCCGGCTCGGAGCATGAGTGCGGCATCCAGGAGGAACGTGGAAGGATCCACGGTGATCGGCGGCTGGCACATGATATCCCTGACAAAGTACTCGATTGCCGGCACAAAACCTCACAGGCGGAGAGACTGAAAGGAACTCTTCCCTAACAGGAACAGGTTTTCACGGGAATCGTCCCGAAACAAGCCTTGGGGCTTGAGCAGGTGTCCGAATGGGAACGTGGCCTCCCCGGATGAAACACTCGCAAAGTTTTCCACAGCTCTTCTTGCGTTCCGTATTCGTAACAACTTGATAAGTTGCTATAATGGGAATTGATGGAGATTCGATTTGAACTCCAGGAGAGGTACGAATGTTTCCACCTGGGCTAAGGATGCGCCAAACTCGCGAACGACTGGGTTTAACCTACCGGGATGTGGAATCGGCCAGCTTTGAAATCGCTGCCAAGCGTGGCCGGCCGGATTTCATCCTGCACATCAGCCGTCTGGCGGACATTGAAAATCGCAATGTCGTACCCAGCTTGCACAAGTTGTACTCCCTGGCAGTCATTTATCACCTGGACCCGCTGGAGATCACCTGCTGGTATGAGGCACCCCTGCAGCAAGCGTTTCACGATGGGGCTGCGTTTCCTCCCCCGCGGACGCACCTCAGCAACTCGCGGCCGCCTACTCCGGCGGCCATAAGTCACGATGACAACTTCAACACGCTGGCCACCGGACTCCTGAATCGGCTGCCTCCCGCGATTGGGCCTTTTTCGAGATTGGAGCCGCACGCGGATGGAGCTTATCGCTACGGTTATATCGGACTTTCCGACCGCCGCATGACGCCGATTTTGCGGCCTGGAAGCCTGGTGTTGGTGGATACCTCCGTGCACAAGGTCGAGGTGAGCGACTGGTCCAGCGAGTACGACCGGCCGATCTATTTCGTTGAGTTGCGGGGGGGATATCGCTGCGGATGGTTCCACCAGGAGAAGTCCCGGTTGATCATGCAACCCCACACACTTTCGCGTTGCATGCCCGAGTCGTGGCGCACGCCGGAAGAGGCTGAGGTTGTCGGGCAGGTGGTGGGCCTGGTTACTTACTTGAACGAACCCTGGGCTTCTTCTCCTGCAGCAGTTCGCACAATGCATTCAGATTCGAACAGAAAAGTTTCTTGAGATAATCCGGGGCCTGGGGAGGAATCCAGGTCTTGGCTTTTTCGGAACATTCCTGGAGATGCTCTTCCCTCCCACCGGGCAGAACGTCCAGATAGGCGAGCAAGTCTTCTTCCTGCAGCGCTAACGGCGATTCCAACAAGCGCTCAAAAAGCTCCTCGTGGCAATCCGCAAGGGCCTGAGCGACACCTTCTTGACCGAAGACCGCACACAATCGCTCATGGGAATAAATTCCGGTGGATGGATCGCGGAGATTGGCGACGTAAGCCAACCGCTCGTACATGCCCCCCATAGATTCCAGGGAGTGTACCGACAGGTCATAGAGGATCTGGCGGTGAAGTTGAAGCTCATCGAGCATCAAGGCATTCCTGTCTGAAGCAGTGTTCCGCCGACGGAACTTTTTTCCAGGCGCAACCCAAGCGACTCTGCAAGGTGGCACCCTTCCTGCCAAGGAGCGTGCCCCGTGAAAAAGAGTCTACTCGTTCTTATCGCTGCGCTTTCGGTAAGCTTAATCCTATTGTCCATAGCAGTACCGGTCAACAACTCTTCGACACTGCCCACTTGGAACAACGGAGCAATTCAGGCGGACGGCGTACCCCTGCCGCCACCCTGGATGCCCAAAGTAATTAATGCCAATCTCGTCGCGGACGGCGTACCCCTGCCGCCACCCTGGATGCCCAAAGTAATTAATGCCAATCTCGTCGCGGACGGCGTACCCCTCCCGCCACCCTGGATGCCCAAAGTAATTAATGCCAATCTCGGCTAGTGCAATTGTCGGTCGGACCGTCTTAGCAGTTTCTAATATCGGGAAGGCTAGCATGACACTCTGGTAATGCATTCTTATTTACTTTCGAGTTATGTTATGCTAGCCTTTCTATAATGTACGAGGCGCTTAACCTCAGCAATGCGGCGTGGGCTCTTACCACGATAACGGAACTGGTCCTTTTTGTTTACCTGGTGCGGCGAAAGCTCTTCCGTTCGCACCCTTTTTTTTCCGCCTATATTCTGGCTGCCATCCTGCAAAGCACCTTGCTGGTAGCGGCATACAGTGCGTGGGGATTCGAGAGCAGGCTGGCTTGGCTCACCGGATGGGTTAGCCAGCTTGTGGTGGCGAGCGCCCGTCTCGCCGCTGTGATGGAGGTGGCGCGGCGGATCCTCTGTCCTTTCTCCGGAATCTGGGCGCTGGGCCGGCGCATGTTGCTCGTGGCCACCGGAGGTGTCTTAGTTTATGCAGCGCTGCTGTCAAGAGAGTACTGGTATAAATTGTCTTTGAACGTGGACCGAGGAGTGGGACTTGCTGGAGCGGCCGTGATTGTGACGCTGTTGCTCTTTGCCCGCTACTACGGGCTGCCGGCGGACAACCTGGATCGTTCGCTGTGCATCGGTTTCTGCCTGTACTCGTGTTTCACCGTCATCAATGACTCGCTCCTCGAGAAGTGGGTCACCAGCTATCTGAATTTCTGGAGTTTTCTTGGTGTTTTGACGTATCTGGCCAGTTTGCTCCTCTGGCTTGGTGCGGCTCGCGCTTATTCCGAGACGGCCCCGGCCCGCGATCCCGTTGTCGTGCCCAAGGAACTGCACGGAAAGCTTTCTTCCGAACTCAACGTGCGCCTTCGCCTGCTGAACGAACACCTGAATCAACTTCTTAGTTCGGGGGGCCAGCGCTAATGAACTTCACGATCATTCTCTTTATCTTGTTGGCAATTCTGTTGCTTGGCGCTCTCGTGTGGGCCATCCGGCCGCCAAAACGCAAACTGGTTTCGATCAATGACGTCTTGACGGCATTATCTGAAGAGCACCACTACTCCCGCCTCCCCCAAATCTTGCAGGCCCTGCAGCCCGAAGACACCGCGTTTCTGCGCGCTCGGGGGTTCGCTGCGCTTCGCAGGCGGATTCGCTCTGAACGCGGGCGCATCGCCCTGCTCTATCTGGATTGCCTGCAGGAGGAATACGAGAAGCTCTTGGAAGCGAGCCGGGTGGTGGCGGCGATGGCGCCTGAGATGGTCACACTTGACGAAGCCGAGCGCTTCAAGCTGAATCTTCGCTTTGCCCTGGGTTGCCGCTACTTGCGCTGGAAGCTGCGCCTGGGGCTGGAACCCTGGAGCGGGTTTGGGCTGCTTTCGGAGATGACCAGTGGCATGGCACTACGGCTGGAGATGGCCACTTCCCAGATCGGAGAGCGCTCCGCCCTGAGTCTGGCCTTCGCTTCAATTCTGAAGGAGCGTGATGGCGGGACGCGGTAGTTTTGCATCCACGGCCGCGAACAATTCCGTCGCTTGAAAAGGCTTCTGCAGAGTGCCGGCGCCGGTTGCTGCGTGCGCTGGCTTCCCGTCATTGTCCAGAGCAAGAGAACTCGTCCACAGAATCCGCGAACCAAGGCCCGGCATTCCGCTGTCGGGAGCATCCAGCACGTTCCGTCCGGTCTCTTGAGCTGCCAATTGCCAGTCGGCGATGACTAAGTCAAATCCACCATTGGCGAAAAGCTCTCTCGCATCGCCTAACGATTTCGCGGTCTCCACCAGACAGTCGCTGGAGCGCAATAGGCCGGCCACGCTCTCAAGCACGGACTCATTGGCATCAACGACAAGAATCCGTCCGCTGCGGGCGGTGGCGGGCTTATCTGGCACGACAGGCGTGCGTTTGGCGCCAATGCGATGCAGCGGCAGTTCGATACGGAAAGAGGCGCCGCGTGGCGGCTTGTTCTTCACGCGAACCGTTCCGCCATGTTCGGTGATGATGCCATAGCAAATGCTGAGCCCCAGTCCGGTGCCCTTCCCGACGGGCTTGGTCGTGTAGAACGGGTCGAAAACGCGTGAAGCATCCTTTACTCCGGGCCCGCTATCCGTGAATTCGATAAAGAGTTGCCGGCCTTCCACTCCTGTCCTCACCCACAGGTCGCCCTCCGCGCCTTTTTCCAAAATGGCGTCCACGGCGTTATTGATGAGGTTAAGAAAGACCTGCTGCAACTGGTGTGGATCGGCGGGCGCCTCGGAGAGGTCGGGTGCAAGGTCGAGATGCACGCGGATCTGACTCATGCGCAGGTCATAGTCTCGTAGCGCGAGCGTGTCTTCGAGAATGGTATTCACGCGCACGGGCACGCGTTCGGGCTTGTGCTGCCGCGCGAAGCTGAGCAGGTTTTGCACGATGCGGTGGGTACGCTGCGCCTGTTTGTACAGCTTCTCTGAATAGCCCAGTGCCAGCGGCCCTACCTGCCCGCTGGAGGTCAGCAACTGGCTGTACCCCAGGATGGCGGTAAGGGGGTTGTTCAACTCGTGCGCAACGCCGGAAATTAACTGCCCGACGGCGGCCAGCTTTTCACTGTGCAACAGTTGTTCCTGGGTGCGCCGAAGATTCTCGTAAGCCTGGCGGGTCTCGTCGTATAAGACGCTGCGCTCGACGGCGCTGGCAACCTGGCTGCCCACAGCAATCAGCAGGCTGATATCGGCGGGCGTAAAATCGCGGACCACCCGGCAGGCCACCGTTAGTGCGCCAATGATTTTCTCCTTGGACCACAGCGTGACGATGTAGGCGGATTCGATCCCCTCCTTCTTCTGCAATTCGCGCACGGCTGGGGGCAGCGGCAATCCCTGGGCGGAGAGAAACGTCGCGCGCACGGCGCGAATTTGCTGAATGAGCTCCGGCGGAATGGTCACAACCGGAAAACTGCGGGCGAACTCTGAACGATAACCGACGGAAGCGACCCGGCGGAGGGTGGTGCCGTCGCGCTCAAAGAGGAAGAGCGCCGCAGCGTCCAGCGTGAACAATTCCAGAAGCTGCCGCAGGATGCGGTGGATGGAATCATTCAGGTCAAGCGTAGCGACCAGCGTTTCCGCAAAGGAGTTCAGCACGACCAGTTCGCGGTTGCGCCGGCGGATTTCCTGTTCGGCGCGGCGCCGCTCGGTAATATCAAGGACAAATCCCTGGAAGGCGGTCACGTCGCCCCTGGCATCGCGCACGGCCGTGGAGGATTCGCTCACTGCCCGGACTTCTCCATCCTTGCGGCGGATTTCAAATTCGAAGTCGTTGACCACGCCGTGCTCCTGCAAAAGCTTATGGAGACGCTCGCGGTCCGCCGGGTTCGCGTACAGCGTCTGCGCAATATCCACCTGCATGAGTTCATCGCGATCGTCATAGCCGGTAATGCGCATCAGCGCGTCGTTGAAATCGAGGAATCTGCCTTGCACGGTGGTGATGAAGACGCCCTCCTGGACGCTGGCCACCAGCATGCGGTACTTCTCCTCGGCCTTCTTGCGCTCGGTGATGTCTTTCAGGACATGAATTGTGCCCAGCTTGCGGCCGGAAGGATCCGTAAACGTCGAGTTGGAGGCAAGAAAGTATCCCTGCAGCCAAGGGTCCGGAGAGTCCGCCTCGCCGGAAACGCCCTCGCAATAGGGACACATCTCGAAGGCGCTCGCCCGCGGGTTGAAAAGGTCGCTAACCGCACGCCCGATCATGGCCTGACTTTCCCGGCCCAGCAGATGCGCTAGGCGCGCATTTCCGCGCACGATGCGGCCGGCGCGGTCGTGGACGAGAATGGGGTCGCCCATGGAATCGAAGGTGTACGCCCACTGCTGCTGGACGGTTTTGACCTGCTCGAAAAGATTCACATTTTCAACCGTGGTTCCAAGGAAATTGGCGACGTTTACGAGATAAGCGAGTTCGTCCTCGTGAAAACGCTTGCCGGGCAGCGCGCCGATGCTGAGCATGCCGACTGGGCCTTCCTTGCCGCGAAGCGGCACGGTAATCAGCCGGGTAACTCCGGCTTCCGCCATCCTCCGGCGGACTTTGATGTCTTGCTCTTCCTCGAAGCGCGAGATACGGTAGTTCTCCCGCAGGACTTCCTGAATCCAGGGGCTGTGCAGATCGAGGCGTTCGTGTTGCTTCAGGTAGTTTTCGGTGTATCCCACCGAGGCGCGGGCCACGAATTCCGCGGCATCGCCCTTGCCCTCGAGCAAGCGGAGTATCCCGTGACTCGTATTCAGGCTGGTAGCGATCTGCAACAGCACCTTTTGCAGCAATTCCTGGAGGGAGACCGACTGGCTGCTGGAGGCCGTCAGCATGGTGAACTGCTGCATCTTCTTGCTGATTTCTTCGGAGCGCTCGCGTGCCGCCTCCAGGAGCAGCACGATCATCCCAATGCCCAGGCTCGCATTCAGGAAATGGTCAAACGCAAAGCGGAGCAGGTACATTTCCTGCTGAGTCCACGTGGGCCGGTCGAGGCCGTTCAGACCCAGCAGCGTGAAAGCGCCCGCCAGCAATTTGGTGCCGTGACCGCCGGAGGCACTCGCGGCGCGCCATAACAGCCACCCGGTCGCCAGGCAAATGGCGCTCTCCAAGATCGCGGTTTCCCAGCGCACTTCGCCGAAGTGGGTGACTCTGCTTTCGTAATAGCAGGCCGTCAGCGCGAACAGCAGCGACAACCACAGGACCGGCCACTGCAGGCGATTGTTGCCGAGCGTGTATTGCACGATGGCCGTCAGGAAAAGCATCAGCGCGGCGACGCCGGCGCCTGAAGTGGCCACGCGCAAGAGCGGGTTGGGCCTGAACAGCACGGCCAGTTCGCTGAAGGAAGCCAGGGTCAGACATATCCACCCCAGCAACCAAAGCCGATAGAAAGTGGCGCGGTTATCCCGGCGAAGATGAACAAATAACACCAGCAGGGTCAGGCATGCCGTGGCTTCAAAGAACGCAATTCCCTGGAGGCCTTGATTGGGCACCATGGCCGACCCTCTCCTGAGGCGTTGCGGATATAGAAACGGAGAATGGTGCCGTGCGCTCGCGAGCGGAAGCAGCAACACCACGCCTGTTTTGACGCTAACACGCTATTTTCTTACTGAGCAAGGCTCCCCACATAGGGGTGTGCTGTCCCGTATAATGCTGCTTGGGAGAAAGATCATCGTGGACATCGAAAGCATCCTGGTTGTGGACGACGAAGAGGCGATTCGAGAGGTGGTATCGACCATGCTCGAATCTCGTGGCTACCGTTGTACTGCCGTAAGCAACGGGAGGGCGGCGCAGGAAGTGGTCCGCAAGGAAACGCCGGATCTTGTTCTGAGCGACATGATCATGCCGGAAATGGACGGCATCAAGTTTCTGAGCTGGATGCGCGAGCATGACCCCGAGGTCCCGGTGATCATGGTTACGGCCATTCACGATATCTCCACGGCATTGGAAGCGATCCGCCGAGGCGCTTACGACTACATTCTGAAACCCTTTGAAAAGGATCAGCTTTTTCTGGGGGTAGGCCGCGCGCTGCAACACCGGCGCCTGGTTCTGGAAAACCGCAATTACCAGATCAACCTGCAACAGAAGGTGGATGAACAGACCGCGCAACTCCAGATGGCCATTCAGCAACTCGAGCAATCCTACGACGACACCCTGGAAGCTCTGGGAAGCGCGCTGGACTTGAAAGACGCGGAAACCGAAGGCCATTGCCAGCGCGTGACCGCTTTCACGATTGAGATTGCCAGGGCCGTTCCCGTGCCGGATCCCTACTTGGCCGTGCTCGCGCGCGCCGCCTTTCTCCACGACATCGGCAAAATGGCCATTCCCGATTCCATTCTGCTTAAGGCCGGCCCGCTCGACGACGATGAAAAGACGGTCATGCGCAGGCACTGCCAAAAAGGCTACGACGTGCTGACGCGCATCCCCTTTCTCCGCGACGCCGCCGAAATCGTCCTTGCCCACCAGGAGTTTTATGATGGCACGGGCTACCCGCGGGGCCTGCGCGGCGAGCAGATTCCACTTGGGGCACGCATCTTTTCGGTCGCCGACGCGCTCGATGCCATGATCAGCGACCGCCCTTACCGCAAGGCGTTGCCAATGTCCCACGCGCGGGAGGAAATTCGCAGGTGCGCCGGAACTCAGTTTGACCCGAAAATTGTCGAAGTATTTTTGTCCTTTCCGGAGCAGCACTGGCTGGATCTCCGCGACAATTGGGGCTCGCCTCTCCGGACCGCTCATCTGAACTTATAGAGATTCAATGGCTCTGCAACTTGGCTTTGGCCCCTGTAGCAACCGGGACGCCCTTCCACTTTTCTCCCGCGCGTTCCTCATGTAATCTCTTGCTGGAGAGACCCTATGGCCCTGATTCCCATCAAAACCGCTTCGGAAACCGGCTACTGTGACTGCGTCTGCGGCTGTTATGAACTAGCCAGCTTGCGCGACGAAGACACCGGCAAGGGCTACTGCCCCGCTTGCGGCAAGGAGCACCTGGATTGGAATACCGGGGCCGGCATCCCGCAACCCGCACCGGCAAAGCTTTCCGCGAGCACCGCTCCGGCTTCACCGCAGCTTCCGTACTCCGCTGATCCGCCGGCACGCCTGCGCTGAATTCGGGGCGCAGCATCGTTGCGCCCAAAGTCGGCAAGCCTTCAACCAATCATCCTGATGGCCGTTTTGTGGATTTTGAATCGTTTGCGGCGCGCTACTTCCCCAGATACAGCAGGGCCAGCAAAAACAGCCAGAGCGCGTCCATGAAGTGCCAGTAGTAAGACGCCACTTCCGCGGCCACGCCACGGCTCACTTTGGCCTGATCAAAATTCCGCCACGCCACGTACAGCAAAGCGCAAACACCGCCAAGCAGGTGCAACCCGTGCGCCCCCGTGAAAATATAAAAGAAGCTGCTGGCAGGATTCGTGGCCAGGTAGATGCCCTGGCCAGCCAGAATTCGCCAGGCCATCAGTTGCCCTACGAGAAAGAGCACGCCGAGAATCGTCGTTACTTGCCAAAGTCTTCTGAAGCCGTTCGCGTCGGATTTGGCCAGGCGTTTGCGCGCCATTTCCAGCGTTGCGCTGCTCGTCAATAAAATCGCGGTATTCACCCACAACAATCCCGGGATGCGCACTGGCACCCATTCACCGGTTCCCTTGCGAATCAGGAACGCGCTGGCCAGCGCCATGAAAAACATCAGGATGGCGACAATGGCGATGGCCACCCCGGCGTAATACTTTGCCGCCGAAGGCTGCCCTTTGCGGCCGCGCTTCCCATCATCGCCGCCGCCGTTTCCTCCCGCGGGCGGCGTGGTGCCGCCTCCGCCGCCGTCCCCCTTCCCGATTACCAGATCAAGGTCCAGCCCTGTCGTCGTGCCCGGCATGCTCTTCCTTCCCTTCTGTTAGTGCGCCTTCCCAGCCGGCAACTCGAGCGCGAGGTGCTGCGGCACAAAGTCCAGATCAGAATCGCCGTGAAATTCATACGCGCCGCGATAGACCAACGGCGGCACATCCTCGAAGTTTTTTTCCGGAGCTGGCGAAGCGACGCTCCATTCGAGTGTTGTGGCTCGCCAGGGGTTATTTTCTTCCGCTTGTCTGCGGCGCAGCAGGCTGTAAAGAAAATTGATGACGAAGAGTGTTTGCGCGGACACAGTGAAAACGGTCGCCAGCGTCACAAATGTACGAATCGAGGCCCCCGCCGATGCAATTGCCGCTCGCTGGGCTTCTCCCAGCACATGCGATTGCGTCAGCAACCCCACCCAGTGCAATGGCATGAAAATCCCGTACACCCCGGCAAACGTCATCCAGAAGTGCAATTTCCCCAGTCCTTCGTTCAATCGTGTGCCGAAGAGTTTCGGAAACCAGAAAAATAGAGCTGCGAGGATGGCGAACGTGGCTGCCACGCCCATGACCAGGTGGAAGTGGCCGATGACAAACTCCTCGCTGACCGCGGCGCGCGCCAGGTCGTGCCGCGCCAGGAACATTCCGGAAAGCCCGCCGGCAATAAACAGCGAGATGAACCCGATCGCGAACAGCATCGAGGTGTTGAGCTGCACGCGCCCATTCCACAGCGTCCCCAGCCAACTAGCCAGCAGGAACGCCGCCGGAATCCCCAGGGAAGACGCCAGGACCGAAAAAACCAGCGGCGCGTAGGGATTCATCCCGGTCGCAAACATGTGGTAGCCCCACACGCAAAACCCCACCAGCCCCACGGCGCAAAGGGCGAGCACGACCAGGCGTTCCTTCCACACCGGCTTGCGCGAAAACGTCGCGATCAGGTGCGTCACGATGCCAAAGCACGGCAGCATCGCCACATACACTTCCGCCTGCGCAAAATACCAGAAGAGCCGCTGCCAGAGGATGGGCAGGCTCCCTTGCCGCACTAAATTCTGTGGCTGCGCCGCCAGGAAGGAGGCGGAGCTGAAAAAATTCGATCCGAGCAGCCGGTCGGAAAGAACAGCAGCGCATCCTGCAAGCAAGACGCTGAAAATTAGCATGCTCAAGATCGCGTTGAGGAACCACGCCCACACGGTGACCGGCATGCGCGGCAGGGTCATGCCCTTCGCGCGCAGGTCAATCGTCGTGACAGCGAAGTTCAGAGCGCTGAATAACGCGGCAAGCGAAAAAAGAGCGGCGCTGGCAAGCCACAGGTTGATCCCGTTTGGCAAGGGCAAGAAAAATGAAGCGGTCATTCCCACCAAGGAGCCCACCGTCATCCACAACGAGAGCCGGTTCAGCGACGGAAACGCCATCTCCTCCGCGCCAATCTGCAGGGGCAAGAGGTAGTTTCCAAAGCCCAGCTGCGGCGCGGCCGTCAGCACAAAAAAGACCATCAGTGAGCCGTGCAGCAACCGCATCGCCGCAAACCGCTCCGGCGTGGTTTCTATAGAGGCGAGAAACGGTATGGCGCGATCCGGCCAGGTAGCGTGCAACCGCAGCAATGCCGAAAGCACCATGCCGACCAGAACGCTGGCCAGCGCCAGCCACAGGTATTGCAAGCCAATGGTCTTGTGGTGCGTGGAAAACAAGCGGGAGAGCACGCCCGATCCGGAAGATGGAGAGGCGTTGCCGCCGTCGTCGTAAGTGACCATTTTCGAAGCAGATTCGCTTGCCGCGGTGCCCTGAACCAGCTTCGTAATCTTACCGCCTGCCCCACAAATTGCAAGAAAGGCTGGCCGTAGGGAAGGGCTCGGTTGGCGTGTCATAGGTGCGCTGAGGTTGCAGTCTAGCTTTGTTCGTGCACCAAAGGCCGTGTCGCTGTCATGTGTTTTGGGCGGGGCAGGTGAATTAGGATCGTCTGGACCTGTTACATACGATTAGATTTCTCTATACGGCACGGTCGAGCCTCTTACGGTACCCACGCAGCCGTGGATCTTCAAAAGCGTCCTGACAGAATCTATTGACAACTCCGTCTCCGGGGTTGGCCCGACGACAATTTCAACGTCTAGTTTGTCGTTTGGCTGCACCAACTCAAATCTAAAATAAGGTATGGGCACAATCTTTCCTTGCCGGACGCCAATCTTGTCGTGATTGTCGGGTAATGGCCCCGTGACAATCCTCCACTCACCTTCTTCCTTGAACGAAGGGTGCTTGAGCACGGAGGCGAGAAATACACAATCGTTGAAAAAATCATGCCCCATACCCTTGGTGTCCGATCCCTCTTCCTTCGCCTTCGTAGCTTGACTAAAGAAATCGTCGACTAGGCGGTTGACAAGCTCAGTTTGTTTCTGAGGGTCGTAAACGCAAGGGGCAAGGAAGGAGCCGTTGCGGGATGCTGCATCACATATCTGGTCAGCTTTAAATCCAATACTAAAACCTCTCGAACCTTGGGGGCAGTATCCCCTCCAAAGGTTCAACGCGTCTCCGTTCCCAGAAAAGCAAGCGACGTGAATGTGGTCGCTTTGCATTGATTCAAATCCCTTTGCCATAACGTCGAGTATTTTTCCCACAGCAAGCTTTGACTTAAAGACCTCGAAACGCTCACGTCGTACTCGAATCGCATCTTGTAGTATCCCGAGCGTATATCGAAATTCTGTTGAATCGTTCAGATACTGTATGCGCGTGCTCCAGAGTGCGTGCGAAGACAGAATCCCGATGAGGCCCTGTTGCGAACTATAGTGATACAGGCGATCTGGCGCATTCAGGTCATCTGGAATGACCAAGCGGCTGATATCGGACATTTAGCGGTAAGTTTAACAGAAATGTATGAATGGAATCAGTCCCAGCGGGCAGCTTAACCCCTATTGGGCCGCGTTGTTTGAAACTGACCCTTCGCCAGTTTCGCCGGGGGCGCGCGTTCGGCCGTTCTGGAATATGATGATGTGAGACGCGGAAACATGGCGAACGACAAATGGGCAAATCCACAGAAAATGTGGGACGAACGCTTCGGCCAGGCAGAGCCTGTGTACGGCGAACACCCTAACGCCTATCTACGCGCGCAAGTTTTTCGCCTCACTCCCGGCGGCAAGGTTCTTGTTCCTGGCGATGGCTACGGCCGCAACGGCCTCTGGCTCGCCAAGCAGGGCTTCCAAGTCAGCACCGTTGATCTTTCTCCCGTCGGCGTCGAGCGTGCCCGCAAAGCGGCGCAAGCGGCCGGCCTGGCGATGACCATCGAAGAGGCCGACCTGGCCACATGGACTTGGCCGGATAGTGAATTTGACGCCGTCGCCTCCATCTTTCTGCATCTTCCGCCGGAGGTGCGCCCTAAGATTCATGCGCAGATGCTAGGCGCTCTGAAGCCAGGCGGATTCCTGATCGTCGAGGCCTTCACTCCCGCGCAACTCCAGCACTCTTCCGGTGGGCCGAAGCAACTGGAACTGCTCTACACCGCGGAAATTTTGCGAAAGGATTTAATCGGGGCCGACGTGCTGGAATTGCTCGAGGTGGAGATAGATTTAGACGAAGGCCGCCTGCACAGGGGCCGCGCCGCCGTGGTCCGCGGCGTCTTTCGGAAATAGTGAGGCCTGGGTCTTCCTACTGAAACTGCTTTTGGAAATTGGCGAACTGCTGGCGCAGGGTTTCGAGTTCCCTTCTCAGCTCCGACACTTCCGCTTCCAATTCCTTGACTTGCTCTCCATCCACCGATGAAAAGGTCCGCGCCGTTGGCCCCGCCAGTTCAGCAGGGTCCACTCCCGCCCCGCTCAACACAGCGTGAGAAGCGGCGGGCAAGGCGTCGCCGCAAAGCAGGTGCATGTAGCGTGATTCCTTTGTGCCCGGCTGACGCGGCAGCACCTTCGCCATCGGCGGCTCGCGGCGCATCAGAAGGTTCAGCGCGGCATGCACGGCCTCCAGATCCTCGAATGCGTAGAGCCGCTCGCATCGCGTGCGCAGCTCACCCGGTGTCTGTGGCCCCCGCAGCAACAGCACGCATAAAACCGCGATTTCGTGGCGGTGAAAATTGTACACTTCATTCAGTCGGTGCTCGAACTTTGCTACACGGGAATCGCCGCTGGCGGAGCGCACCAGCGCCTGGTCGGAAAGCGAGCGCAAGGCCTGCCGCACCGTGTCTTCTTGCAGCGTCATCACCGGCTCGCGATTCGATTTTTGATTGCACGCGTTCAGCAGCGCGTTGAGCGACAGCGGGTAATACTCCGGCGTGGTGATTTCTTTCTCGACAAGTGCGCCGAGCACGCGCGCCTCAACATCGGAAAGCTGCAGTGTCATGCAGAAATGATAACAGCAGAAACAAGCGAGGCGAAGCCAGGAAATAGCTTCGCCTCGGAAAATAGCCTTGGGGACACGTGGAAGGCGCCCCCTCCTACACGTTTCTGTTACTGCTGCTCGTTCTCAGCGATTCGGTCGGGCGTGTCTAGAACAAAGTCATAGAACTTCGATGGCGACACCGCGTAGAACACAATGCCATTATTCCCCCCCGTGATGGTCACGGTGCCTCTCCCGGTGGAGGACGAAGTAATGTTATAAGTCCCAGTATTGGCCAGATCGCTGTAGTTGCCACCGACTTCGCTGGCATCCTCCGTGGTGGTCAAGTTGCCCGCTCCATCAAAGCTATCCACCCCAGTGGTATCAATGACGGATGGGGAGGCGCGATCGATGGTTCCCAGGAAGAAGTCTCCCTGGATCGAAGAGCTCGTGAATCCACCGGCTGGAATGGTCTGGGGCTCCACCATCCCGGTCATGACATTCTGGTCGTCGGAGACGAGGAAGGCCTTGTTCGGCCCCACCATGAAGTAATGGAATTCCGCGCCGGTTGATGGAATGAAGTTGCCGCGGCCGTTCACAGCAATGCTGTAGGTGGCGGTAAAGTTGCCCAAAGGTATGCTGGAACCGCCATCGTTGCTGGCGTACTCCGCCGTCAACGTAGCGGTGTCAGGATCCGCTACCCATTGCCCGATCATAATGTTGTTGAGACCCATGGACGCATGCAGGCCCGTGGCGTGGAAGACTGCCGGGCCGCTCAAGGAGCTGGTCATGAACGGCGGCGGCGCCTGCGTCAGCATGGTACCGCTGAGCAGCGGAACGCTGACAGCGATGGGGTCCATGGAGATGTAAAACATTTCGGACGCGTTCACCATGTAGATGATGCCGTGGAAGGTCCCCCAGCTCGGAACGACCATGGTCATTGTGCCACGTCCATATCCGGTGCCCCCGGTAGAACCGTTCAGGACCACCGAGCCTGTGTAGCTGTCCACTCTGCCATACCCCCCTATCGCCTTCACCGATTCGAAAGCTCCTTGCGTCAGGTTTCCGGCGCCATCCGTGGTGAACCGGCCCACGACTCCTTGCCGCTCTCCCGTTGCAAGGCTTCCCGTGAAACCATAGGCATACGCGCCCGTGATTTTGGTCAGCAAGAAATCTGTGGTGGTCTGCTTTTTGAAAACGCCGGAACCCCGCGCGCCGGAATCGTCCCATTCGATGAAATACCCGCGGTCTCCCGCATCACTGATGGCAAAACGGAAGGTATCGCCACTCGATATGGACAGGATGCCCCGGTTGTCCCCGCCGATGGTGTAGGTGCCGCCAGTCACCGTGTGCGGGCCATACGACACCGATAGGCCGTTCTGGTCGTACACTCCCTCCGTAATGTTCCCGGCACCGTCCGCGATCACACTGCCAACCATGGCGAACATCTTCCCTGTCGGGTCAAACCCGACGAAATACATGGCGTAGTTGCCGTTCAGCTTGAAATTACCGTTGGGCATGATTTGTACGGATGCGGTGCCGTACTTTGTCGGATCTGCCACGGAAGTAGCCTTCACTGTAACGGTGGAAGGAGAAGGCACCGCTGAGGGCGCAACGAAATGGCCGGTGCTGCTGATTGTGCCGCAAGCACTGCCAGAGCAACCTGTGCCGGATACACTCCACGTCACAGCCGTATTTGAGGTTGCTTCTACGTCTGCTGTGAATTGTTTCTTCCCGGTGATCGCCACCATGGACGTCGCGGGAGAAACCGTTACGCTAATCGGAATCAGCGTCACGATTATCGACCCCGATTTTGTGGGATCTGCCACCGAGGTTGCGATAATCGTCGCCGTGGTCTGATTCGGCACAATTGCGGGCGCAGAGTACAAGCCCTGGCTGTTGATCGAGCCGAGCCCCGAAACGCTCCACGTTACGGCTTGGTTGGTGGCATTGGTTACGGTCGCCGTGTACGGTTGCGTCTGACCGCCATCCAGGCTGATGTTCGGTGGGCTGACCGAAACACTGACGGCGGGAATGGTGATCGTGGCCGAATCGGACTTCGACGGGTCCGCAACCGAGGTCGCGGTGATGGTGGCCGTCGCGGGTGTGGTGAGCGTCGCTGGAGCCGAATAGAGGCCGGAAGTGCTCACAGAGCCCGGCCCTGTTAGCGTCCACGTCACCGAGATGTTCATGGCATTTGTGACTGCGGCGTAGAACTGTCGTGTAGCGCCAAGAATGACGGTTGCGGGCTTTGGGGACACAGTCACCGTGACGGCGGGAATGTTGAATGTGATGGTCATGGACTTACTGGGGTCCGCCTGCGAGGTCGCTTTGACCGAGGCGGCTGCCGGGGTGGCCAGCATGCCTGGTGCAGTGTAGAGGCCCGAACTGCTGAGGGTGCCGGGCCCGGAGAGGGTCCAGGTGACCGCAGTGTTGGTGGCATTGCCGACCGTGGCAGTGAACTGCTGAGTTGCACCGAGGATGACCGTTGAAACCTGCGGTGTGAGACTGACGGTGACGGCAGGAATCGTGATTGTCGCGGAATCTGACTTTGTGTTGTCCGCCTGAGATGTAGCAGTAACTGTGACGGTGGCGGGCGTCGTCAGAGTCGCAGGTGCGGAGTAGAGCCCGCCGCTGCTGACGGTCCCTGGACCCGCAGTAGACCATGTGACAGCCGTATTCGTGGTGCCCCTGACCGTGGCGGTGAGCTGCTGTGTGGCCCCGAGTATCACGGTGGGCGTCTTCGGCGCCACGCTCACAGTGACCACTGGCGCGGTGATGGTGACGGTGGCCGTATCGGCTTTCGAAGTGTCGTCCAACGAGGTTGCTGTTACGGTGATGGTTGCCGGGCTCGGCACGGTGAGCGGCGCAGTGTAGGTCGCGGTCCAGCCTTGGTTGTTATTGCCACCGTAGTTGCCGAGCGTGCCGCAGGCAGCCCCAGTGCAGCCGGAACCGCTGAGGGTCCAGGTGACACCAGTATTGTGGGGGTTGAGGATGGTCGCGGTGAATTGTTGGACCCCGCCCCCAGCGACGCTGGCAGTCTTGGGGGAAAGGGAAACGGTGATGTCTTGCGTCACACCGCCGCCTCCGCCGGCGCCAGCACTGCCACACCCGATAGCCGTCATGGCGACTGCGAATAAAGCTAGAATCAAAATAGGCTTGCGCATGGTGTTTCTCCTTGGTGCAAGATCTCGTTTCTATTTACCCAGCCGCTGAAAACTCCCGCGCTTTTCTGCCGTCTATGCGCGCTCTTTGCCCACGGTTGTCTTAAGACCAACAGCGGCGCATGTTCCTTCCTCACTGGCAGAGGGCCTGCCAGACGCCAACTCACTCCGTTGTTGCTGATGGCGTTTTGTACCGTATACACTGCGAACTCCTCTGGAGTTGGCCCGACTATCAGTCGGCTAAAGGGCACACTCAAGTTAAAGAGGGTTACAAAGATGTGCGGGACTTACGGGCATGACTTCAGTCACTTAGGACGGTAGCTGAGTGCCGATTTAACAGTTAAATGCGCTTTCTATCAGCCTGCTGCTCTATTTATCCGGCGGGGTTTGGCGGCCTTGGGCCCGAAAGATGGTCACACTGCGAAGCTCGCAACAAATTGCATGCGCGTCCAGGACCGCCACCAGATCAGGATTCGATCTCTGCTCGCAGGCATTAATCACGCACTCAAGAAGGTGGGGCACACTCCGGAGTAGAGGATTTCATCTCGACTAGGACGCCCAGTACTTAAACTGGCGCCTCCGACATTTGCAGGGCTATGCCAAAGGGATCGCAAACCATCGGGTAGGACGGAGCAGCAGCATGTTCCGGTGGACCGTTTTAAGGGATGGAAAGCCCTTTACGCTGGCGTGGTCACGGGCGTCCGTGGTGTTTTTGCCGCCGCCTTTTGCTCGTACAGATGGCGGTCCGCTTCTTCAATCAATTCGTCGAAATGATCGCCGGGCTCGTATGCTTTCCAGCCTACGGAGAAGGTAATGGGCAGAACTTTCCCCTGGAACTCGATCTGCAAGCCGTCAAGCCGCGAAAGAATCAGCGTCAACTGGTTCACTTCGCAATCCAGCAACAGGAGAATGAACTCGTCCCCGCCCCAGCGCGCCGCCAGGTCCGAACCGCGCGTGGACCGGCTCAAGTATTTGGCAAATTCCTTGAGCACGTGATCGCCCGCCAGGTGGCCGTGTTCATCGTTGATCTGCTTGAAATCGTTCAGGTCCACCAGCACAACGATCAGGGACAAACCGCGGCGTTCCGACCGCGCAATCTCTGACCGCAACCGCTGCTCCGCGTATCGCCGGTTGTAAAGGCCCGTCAGCGGATCAAACATTGCCAGCCGCCGGAAAACCTCCGCCTGGATTTGCTGCTCGGCCAGGGCGCGCTGGATTTTCCGCAAGCGGAGATGCTGGTAGATCATCTGGCACGTGAATATCAGAACGAGCACCACCAGGGCGCGCACCGCAAGCCTCAGTTCCAATCCGAAAAAGGTTTTTTCCCCTTTGAGGTAGAACGACACCGAAAGCGAAAAGATTGCGGCGGTCAGGCTGAGGATAATGATGGCGGCGTTGCTCCACACCCACAAGTCGCGCCGCTCCAGTTTGCGCAGGTTCGCTTGAATGTCGGCGGCGCCATAGTCCGGTTCGCCTTGGAACAGAGGCGTGGAATTAGTGTTCATCGCTCAGTCCATCATCAGATTGACGTGCTTCATCTTGAAGCTAGCCTGCTCTTCACCAAGCGTCAAGCACACTGGCCAACCCTGCGCCCCGGTAGTAACGCCACCGAAACGCCGGCGTCGGGCAGAATGCGCGAGCTGACTCTGTTTTTGCTTGCCAAGCCCCACAGCTAAGAAGTGTTCCTTGCTCTCTGGATGCCATTGCAGCACTATGCTTGAAATGCGCGGGTTCGCGAACCTCAGCCGGGGCGGCCGCAAGAAGGGACGACGATGCGCGCTAGCCGGAACCGGTTGGCGAACGTGGCTGCGGCCACGTTGGCTGCCGGCGTCAATCTTCTGGTGAGTGATGTCTGGACCTTCCGTCCAGGGCAGCTTATCGCCCGCTCGCGGGATCCGGAAGGTGCCTTGGCTCCTGCTGCCCGCAGCCCAGTGTCTGCCAGCCAAGAGAAATCTGGGGGGTGCCGCCTCCTCCGGGTCTGGTACGGACTTTGCCTTCTGCTCGCCGTGGCCACCTATTTCTACGGCTTGGACAGTCTGCACATTCCCAGGAACGGCGACGAATACATTTACGCGCACATTACGCGTCTCACGGCGGACAGCGGTCATGTTCTGCCCCTCCAGTCGCAGTTGCATGAGATGCGAAACACGAAGCCGCCGCTTCTGTTCTGGCAAGGGATCGCCTCCACGCACTGGGGGAGGGATTGGCACCTGTGGTCCCTGCGGTATCCGAGCGTCATCTATACCCTGCTCGCGGCTGTGCTGGTGTTCCTGCTGGGATGGAGGGTGTCAGGGCAGATGGAGACCGGTGGTGTGGCGTGTCTGACCTTCCTTTCTTTCTACAGCACTTACCGGTACGGGCGCCCCTTTCTGACCGACGCGCCGGAGACCTTCTGGATCTTCCTGCCGTTCTTTGCCCTCCTGTTCTGGCGGCCAGCCGCATTCGAGTCGCGCGTCCGCGTGCCCCTGTTGTTGGGCGTCGGACTCGGCGTTGGTCTCCTCTATAAGTCGTTCGCGCTTGCCGTTCCAGCAATCCTGGCCCTCTCCTGGTGGTACTTGCATCATCGAAGCTACCGGATGGGGACGTTTCTGACCAAAGATGCTGGGAAGATCGCCGTCATGGCCACGGTCTCCCTCACCGTGTTCAGCGTCTGGTTTCTACTGGATCCGAACCCGATGGCGATCGTGCGGGAATTCGCCTTCGGAGAGAATCTCGGGAAGTTCGATTCGGGCGGCGTCGGCTACTTGACGAAGCTTCTGTGGGGAGGATCAAGCGTTTGGGCGCTGGCCCTGGGCTATCCGGTCAATGCCGGCTTGCTGGCGTTCCCGGTGATGGCGCTGTGTTGGGTCGCCTACAAGCGGCGGCACCAATTGGAGGGAGCGGAGATACTTCTTTGGATCTGGGTCGTCACCTTGTTTCTGGTATTCAGCATTCCCAGCGTGCGGTCGAGCCGGTATCTCCTGCCGGCCATGCCGGCGCTGGCGGTCCTGTGTGCCCTCAACTGGGACCGCATCAGCCGCAAGGCGTTTGTCGCCACCCTCCTTGCCGCGTGGACCGCTATTGCCACGATGGCCTATCTGTCCCTGCGACTGCAATTCAGCTTGGCAGGTGTCCGAGTGTATCTGGTGACGTACTGGCTGCTTCTGGGTATCACTGCAACGCTCGTACTCCTGGCAGTGTTCGTGCCCGAGTTTACGCGACCCAGTGTCCCCTGCGCAGCGCTGCTGGTGTGTCTTTCCCTAGCAGCTTTTCTCCGTCCGCTGGATGGCCCCCTCGGCCGCTACAGCGCTGACGCTCAGCAGTACGTCAGGGGCAAGCAGGTCTGGGTGCCCTGTGACTTCAGAGCTGTCGACGAAGGCTATCGCTTCCTTTTGCCAGGAGCCGATATCCATGGCTATCGTGAAGACCGGAGCGTGACCATCGACGCGCTGGGCACGCGGTATCCGCGGTTCGCCATGCGACTGCCCTTCGCTACGAGCGTTACTCCCGGCCTCCATGTGATCGGGCTACGTCTCGAGCTGCACAGCCGCCTTACCTCTCGCGAATTCTTGGACATGCTTCGGGGCAAAGTATTCGATCAGTTGTTCGTCCAGGAGATACTGATCGAAGTTCCTGGTGCGAGGGCGGCGGCCCTCCCCTCGGATGAGGGCTGCCGCTGAACGTGCACGCGCTTGCGTGAGTAGTTGCGAAGTCTTGTACCTCCCCAGGATTCCACGCGTAACGAAAAAGGCCGTCAAGAAAACAGCGATCACCAGCAGAAGCGATTTTTTCGCAAGCGGAATTGAACTTTATTAGGAAGACAACGACTTTCGCGGAACTACTGTTATTTGAAAAAGAGATGGTGCGGTCGAGTGGATTCGAACCACCACGGTATTGCTACCGCCAGCCCCTCAAGCTGGTGCGTCTGCCAGTTCCGCCACGACCGCGCAAAATCAAGTATAAACCGGAAAGCTCGTCGCTTGGCAACCAGGGGCCTGAGCTCGCTAACAGCGAAGAGTCCCCCTTAATCGGTTAGGGCTTGGGCTGCGTCGCGGGTGCCTGCTGTTGCGGTGTTGTTGATTGGGGTGCCGCAGGCTGCGGTGTCGCTGGCGCCGGTGTCACGGGAGCCGCGGGAGTCGCCGTCTTGGGCGCAGGCTTGGAGTACTTCTCCAAGATAGAGCCACCACCACCCTGGCCCCGATCCACATTCTGATCCACTTTGACTACCATGGCCATCGCGCAGACCATGAACATGACCGCGCACCAAGTTGTGGCCTGCGATAGCACGGACGCCGCCCCGCGCGGGCCAAAAGCCGTTTGGCTGCCCGCCCCGCCGAACGCCCCGGCCAGGTCCGCGGCCTTGCCGCTTTGCAGCAGCACCACAATAATCAGCACCAGGCAGTTCAGTACAAAGAACGGCTTCAGAATATAGCCGCCCCACGGAAGGCGAAACCCGGCGGCGATGATCCCAAAACCGATCAGCAAAGCAATTGCCCACTTCATCCAAGCTGGCATTCCACGCACCTCAATCCACAAAACGTCGCTTCTTTAGGAGGCCGGGGCTTCAGCCCCGGCGTAAAGCCCTTAGACCCAATAGACTTCAGCCTCTGAAGAAGACCTTCCCGGCATTTTCCCGCTGCCTCTGAACGCGGCCTCAATCCAATTCCTATCGAGGCCAGTCCTTCACCAGGCTTGCGAACGACTTCGGGTCCAGGCTCGCTCCACCCACAAGCGCGCCGTCGAGTTCCTCTTGCGCCATCAACCCCTGAATATTGTCAGGCTTGACGCTCCCGCCGTACAGAATGCGCAACGCGGAAGCATGGCTGGCAGCGAACTTCTCCGCCGCGCACTGGCGAACGAACTTATGCACTGCCGCAGCGATGTCCGGCGTTGCCGTGCGGCCGGTGCCGATGGCCCAGACCGGTTCGTAAGCTATCAGAATACGGGAGAATTCTTCGGGGGTCAACGCGCCCACGCTGCCCTGAAACTGGCTCTGGCAGACCCGTTCGGTATTGCCGGCCTCGCGGTCGGCGAGCATTTCACCGATGCACACGATAGGCATAAGTCCAGCAGCTAGAGCGGCTTTGGTCTTCTTGAAGACGGTCTCGTTGGTCTCGCCGAAGAACTGGCGGCGCTCAGAGTGGCCGACGATGGTGTAGCGGCAACCCGCTTCCACCAACATGCCCGTGGAAACCTGCCCGGTGTAAGCACCCTCCTTCTCCCAGTACACGTCCTGCGCGGAGATACCGACCTGCGTGCCCTTGGTGGCCTCCACCGCGGCGGGAATATTTGTAAAGGGCGGCGCGATCACAATGTCGCAGTCCTTTACGCCCGCCACCAGCGGAAGGAACGCGGCAAAAAACGCGCGCGTCTCCGCTTGATTCTTGTACATCTTCCAGTTGCCGGCGATTACCCGGCGGCGTTTTGCGGTGCTCATTTGTCGGTTAGTGCCTCCACGCCGGGCAGCTTGCGGCCGCTGAGAAATTCCAGCGAGGCGCCGCCTCCGGTTGAAATATGTGAAATCTGTTTCGCGAGTCCGGACTGCTGCACGGCCGCCACGGAATCGCCCCCGCCAATAATGGAAGTCGCACCGCCTGTTGTAGCTGCGGCCACGGCTTTGGCGATTTCCAGTGTGCCCTTGGCGAACGCGGGCATTTCAAACACGCCCATCGGGCCGTTCCACACGATGGTCTCGGATTTCGCGATTTCCGCCTTGTATGCCGCGATCGTTTTCGGGCCGATGTCCAGCCCCATCTGGTCCGCGGGCATCGCGGAAACGTCCACGGTTGTTGCCGGAGAGTCGGCTTTGAATTCCGGCGCGATCACGCTGTCGCTGGGCAGCAAGAACTTGAAGTTCTTCTGCTTGGCATCGGCGAGGATCTTCTTCGCCAGCTCAATCTTGTCTTCTTCCACCAGCGACTTGCCGATAGGCAATCCCTGCGCCTTCAAAAAGGTGTAGGCCATGCCGCCGCCTATGAGCATGGCGTCGGCGATCTTCATCAGGTTCTCGACCACTTCGATTTTGTCGCTGACCTTGGCCCCGCCAAGAATGGCCACGAACGGGCGCGTTGGATTGCTGATTGCCTTGCCGATATACTCGAGCTCTTTTTCCATCAGCAGCCCCGCCGCCGCCTGCTTCACGAATTTCGTGATGCCCACAACGGAGGCGTGCGCGCGGTGCGCGGAGCCAAATGCGTCGCAGACATACACGCCGTCGCACAACGCCGCGAGTTGCTTGGAAAACGCCTCGTCGTTCTTTTCTTCCTCCGGATGGAAGCGCACGTTTTCCAGCACCAGGATGTCGCCCTCTGCCAGGCTATGGCTCTTCGATTCGGGAATAGGCCCCACGCAATCCGACGCAAAGCGCACCGATTTTTCAATCAATTGCTCGAGCTTTTTGGCCGCGGGAAGGAGCGAGTATTTCGGCTCCGGCCCCCCCTTGGGCCGCCCAAGATGCGATGCCAGCACCAGCCGCCCGCCTTTCTGAATGGCCAGGCGCAAAGTGGGCAACGTTTCGCGGATGCGCGTGTCGTCGGTGACCACGCCGTCTTTCAAAGGCACGTTGAAATCGACGCGAATGAAGACGCGTTTGCCGCGGAGATCGAGGTCTTGAATCGTAAGTTTGTTCATGGTGAATTCACTTTCTGTAATCAATTGCCGGAAATCAGCGAACGGATATCAGATACCGGCGATCAGATATCAGGAACCCGGTTGGAGCCAGAGCTGCAAGTCCATCCCCGAAGAGCGCGCGACGTGTGGACAGCTTTCCGCCACTGTGCGGTTGCCGCGTACTCCGTGGCTCGCTCTCACGCGAGTCACGGGTTACAAGTCACGAGTCACTGCCTTTAGAGTCTCGAAGCAAGCAGCTTGATCAGGTCGCGCACACGGCAGGAATAGCCCCACTCGTTGTCGTACCAGGCCAGCACCTTGATGCACTTGTCGCCGACGACCTTGGTGTAGCCCGCATCCACGATGGACGAATTGGGATTGCCGCGGAAGTCAATAGAGACCAGTTCTTCTTCCGTATACGCAAGAATGCCTTTCATCGGGCCGTTTGCCGCTGCCTTCAACGCCGCATTCACGCTGTCCTTCGTCGCCGGCTTCTCCACAAACACAGTCAGGTCCACTACGCTGACGTTCGGGGTCGGCACGCGCATCGAGTACCCGTCCAGCTTGCCGTCCAACTCCGGAATGACCAGCTTCAGCGCCTTCGCCGCTCCCGTCGTGCTCGGAATCATGCTCAAGGTCGCTGCGCGAGCGCGCCGCAGGTCCTTGTGCGGCAAATCCAGCAACCGCTGGTCGTTCGTATAGGAGTGGATCGTGGTCATCGTGCCGCAGACGATCTTGAAAGTGTCCTGCAGAACTTTCGCAACTGGGGCAAGGCAGTTCGTGGTGCAAGAGGCGTTCGAAACCACATTGTGCTTGGCGGGATCATAGGTCTTGTCGTTCACACCCAGCACAAACGTGGCATCCGGGTCCGTGGCAGGCGCCGTAATAATGACCTTCTTCACGGGGCCGCGGATGTGCTTGCGGGCATCGGCACCCTTGGTGAACAGGCCCGTGGACTCGACCACAATCTGCGCGCCCACGCTGGCCCAGTCGAGTTCCGCCGGGTCCTTTACTTTAAATACTTTAAAGCTCTTGCCTTCCACACTGATGGAGTCGTCCGTGTGGGTGATGGTGTGCGGAAGGTTTCCAAGGACCGAGTCGTACTTCAGAAGATGCGCGAGGGTCTTGGCATCCGTGATGTCGTTCACGGCTACGAACTGAATGTCCTTGTCATCCAGCGCTGTGCGCATGATATTGCGACCGATGCGGCCGAAGCCGTTGATTCCAACCTTAATTGCCATGCTTCCTCCGGTGGGGGGTAGATTGCGGCGACCAATCGAGTGCGAACGCCGCCCTGTGTAGAACAGAAAATGCCAGGAGTAGTGTAAGGGAAAGTCAACGCGAACCGAAGTGTCCTGGGTCACAAACAATCTGCCACGGCCTCTGGCAAATTATCTTGATTGATTCTTGTGGCTGCTTTCTACTGTTGATTGTCCTTTACCAAAATGCAGCGCGATTCGCGGGTTTGGCCCTTTTTGCTCTGTCTCTCACTCCACGCCTTAGCCCTTTTCCAGCTACCATTGTAGCGCATCGCCTTACCCTATGCCGACCCCATTGCCGCCACTCGCCATTCTCTCCCCAACGGGCCAGCAGGGGGTGCCCCAGGTTCGATTTTCTACCTGGGTCTTGGGGTCGTCCTAGTTCACTCTTTCCTCACTCCTCGGAATCAATCGAAATCAGTCCCGGCTTTTCCTTCATATAGAACGACCAACTGCTCCACGGCCAGTCTCTCGGATGTTCCACCAATCCTCGAACCACTGGATTCGCATGCATGTAATTCAGTTTCTCTTTCCTCTTCCCAATTGTGTGGACATTGAAATCGTAAAACCTTGGCTGCCAGAACGCCTTAGGCGGGACCCCCTCCCCTTCGATCGGCAATTGGAACTGCTCTTCGGTGTCAACTTCTTTCCGCTTGCGCAATTTCAACGACACACGCAACTTTAACTTCTGCAGCACCGTCGACGGCGTCCCTATCAGCGGTTCACTCATCAAAAGATGCACGTGCTCTGGCATCACCACATAGCCAATGAGCCGAAATCCCATCTCATTACGAACTTTCTCCAACTCATGCACAAACACGCTGCGCGCACACTTTGTCCCCAACAACGGCAAGCGTTGATAACAACTGAATGTCACAAAGTGCAGATCGCCTTTGCCGTAATAGCGTTTCAATCCGCTGGGCATTCCGAAACCCCAAGACCCAGGTAAGAAATCAAACCTGGGGCACCCCGTCTCTCTATACTTCTGCGAGAATTGCCACGGTGATATCCTCTCCCCATGCACCAGGTCAACCAATTCCAAAACGATTCTGGGCCGCCCCCACCCTTACAAACCAAAGGGCACGGCACCCACGCTTGCGTCTGCTACCTACAAAGGGTCGTGCGTGAATGATATACTTCTCGAGTGACCCACGAACCTAGAATGCGAAAAACTGTCTGCCCCACCCGTCATATCCTCAAGTGCTTGGTCCATGGTGAATAAAGGAGGAGACGTGTCCACGATACGAATCAGCAAGAGTTTATCGCTCCTGTTCGCTTTCATGCTGTTCGAGGGAGCGGCACAAGGTCAAGCCGCGCGCGGCCCGGCGGGCTTGCCGAAGTGGGCGCACGAAGGAAACTGCGCTGTCCGTTTTGTCTATAACCCGCCGATCCCGCAAGACCACGTCGTGATACCCCTTATTCTCAGGCAGGCACCGAGGCAAGATTCTCGCTACGGAACGTGGTCGACGCTATTTCCCGAGGGCTTGACGCAGTGGATTTCACCTCGGGAAATGCAAAGCCTAGTGGACCGCCTCGAAAGGCTCAACCTAGTGTGGGACGTGTCGCCGAACCCTATATCGTTTAGCAGGGAACCAATAGTGCCTCCCCCACCGCCTCCCATGCCGCCGTGGAAAATGGCGATGCCCAGACGAGTAGGGACGATGGAGATTGATATCACTTCAGACGCTGGGTCCGCCGTCACGGACCTGCCTTCTGATCAAGTTTGTAGTTCGATGGAACGCTTGGACCTAGCCCTTCACATTCCCATTGCCGTATATAACTTCCGGGGGACGAGGCTTGTGTGGGGGTGCAAGGTTCCCAGCTTCAACCTTGCCAACAGGCCCGAGCCCCCGAAGCACGGCCTGAACTGACAGGGCTGATTAGATGACAGCGTCGGCTCCCTCGTCGGCGCCCTGCGCCGCTTCACTGCCTCTTATTCCCTGTGTTGGAGGACGGATCTGTCCTATTGCGGGTACTGCTTGATGGCCGTGACGCGTTCGCCCGTAAAGCGCACGAAAACAGTTTTGTCCGGGGGATGCCCGTAAATCCAATCTTCCGTATCGTTGCCATTGGCATCGCGCTCACGCACTTTGCGGTCCGGCTTGCCTATGGCCGCCACCACTTCCTCGCGGTCCATGCCCAGCAGCGCATGGCGCTCCGTGATGGCCTTCTTCATTTCCGGCGGAAGCGTATCAATCCAGTGCACCGCGGCGGAGCGTTCCTTCGAAAAATCCAGGAACGGCCCAAGGATTTGCTTCAACTGCTCGGGAGTGAGATCCGGCACCGCCCTGGGGAATTGCACATAGATCGTGCCGCCCATTCCTGGCTGGATGCCCGGGGGTCCCGGCTCCTGCGTCGTACTTGTGGACTGCCCCACGGGCGCCGGTGAGCCACCCATGCCAATCTGAATGTGATCGCGCCAATGCTTCTTGGGGCGACCCCCGCCATTGATGTCCACCACGATGGTGTGCTCGCGGAATTCCAGATTGGTGATCTGGGCGTTGTCTCCGGTGTTCACGGCCGCACCGTGCGTGGCCACGGCATGATCCAGATTCTCCTGGTTGATGGGCTTGTCCGTGTAGAGGATGAAACCCTCTTTGCCGCCCGGCACCGGCTTGCGCGCTTTCGCAAATTCGCCGGAGACGTAGCGAATCAGGGCCAGTTTCGAGGTTTCCTGGAGCGTGGTGCTTTTCTTCCCGGAAGCGGGCGCGCTCTGCGTCTGGTCCTGCTCAGCGCTGTTCATAACCAGGGGCCATAGGGGAATGGGCTCCCCCGGCGGAAATTTCTCCGCCGCGGCCTCCGGTTCACTCCGCAGGGACACTACCTTTGGCACGTCCGCATCTGCGAAGAACAACAGCGCAATCGCAATGGCTAAAAAGTAGTGCATGGCTCCAGGGATCGTGTCACCCGCCGGGGTGTCCACTCCCTATTTTATGATGCAGAAAGCCGAATGGATAGCAGCAGATTTGCAAAACTACTGCATTACCACGGTGACCCCTTGCCGGTCTATTTGCATCGGCAAGAGCGCCCCGCCGGACTCCACCACCGCCTTTTCTACGCGTTCCCGCGCATCCGGCTCAATTAGCAGCACAATACACCCGCCGCCACCCGCGCCGCACACCTTCCCCGCCAGGGCGCCTTTGCGGCGGGAGTTCTCAATGATCCGGTCGATCGTGTTCGTGGAGATAGTGGGCAGGTTTCTGCGGCGGAAGGTCCACTCGTCGTGCATCAGCCGCCCGGTTTCTCTCCAGTTGCTTGCTTCCAGCGCCGTGCGCATCTTTTGCGCAATCTGCGAGATGCGCTCCAGGTTATTCACCACCGACCTCTTGTTATCAATATGGGCCTTGAAAACGCCCCAATTGTTGATGGCCGATTGCCGCGGCTTTCCGGTGTAACACACCACCAGGCGGCGCTCGAGTTCGTCCAGATTCACATTGATCTCGATACGGCGCTCGCCCCCGGGGATCAGTTCAATGGCCGCTGCGCCACCGAACGCCGGCGGATAGTGATCCTGCATGCCTGTGGGGATGTGGATGACGATGGCCTCCGCGTCGCGGCTGATGTGTATCCAGTCCACCTTGCTGCGGCCCGCTCCCGTGAAGCGGTCCAGCGCCGCGCAAATGGACACCGCCATCGCGCTGGATCCGCCGATGCCAGCGCCGGCTGGCGCCTCGGAGTTCGTCGTCAGCGTGAATCCGCCTTCCGGACGGAAGAACTTCACGATCTCCGCCAGCAGGGGCAAGCGGAAGCGTTTCGTGCGAGCCAGTTTTGCAAACGACGCAAAGCTTTCCGCGCGCTTGGTGTCCAGCGATACCAGCTTGATGCTTTCATCCCCCGGCGCGTGCGTCTCGATCACGCAATGCGCGTAACGCGAAATCGCCGCGTTCAGCGTCACCGCACCGGGATGAAACAGGTACAGCGGCCAGATGTCCAGCGTGCTCCCGGCCAGGTCTACGCGTGTTGGAGCTTTCGATTCGATGAGCATGTGCGTCCTGAAAAACAGAAATGGATTGCGTATGACGTATAAAGCGAGACCATCTTAAGCCGCACCACTTGACGCGCCACGGCTACGCGGCAGTACTACCGGGCCCGGTTCTTTCCGCGCCTGCGCCGGATTCGGCTCAAAACACCGGCGGCAGCGCGCTTCATACATCTCCGTGGCCCCTACCACGATCAATTCGTCGCTATCCACCAGCCGCTGCGTGTGCACCGCCGGATTCCCGCAGCGCACGCAAATGGCCAGCAGTTTGGTGATCTCCTCCGCCACCGCCAGCAGCCGGGGCATGGGTTCAAACGGGCGGCCGCGATAGTCTGTGTCCAATCCCGCCACGATTACGCGCTTCCCAAGGTTCGCCAGCTTCGTGCACACCTCCACGACCTCATCCCCCAGGAACTGCGCCTCATCGATACCCACAACTTCCGTGCGCGGCTGCAGTTTCTCCAGGATCTCCGAGGCTTTGCTCACATTGTCGGACGGGATGCCCAGCCCGGAGTGGGAGACGATTTCGTTCGCGGTATAACGCGAGTCGATCGCCGGCTTGAAAATCTGCACGCGCTGCCGGGCGATTTCCGCGCGCCGCAATCGCCGGATCAGCTCCTCGCTCTTTCCGGAGAACATCGGCCCCACCACCACTTCGATCCATCCCATGTTGCCTTTCACAATGTCCACGTCGTTTCTCCTCACTCCCCGGCCCAGGGCCGCGCGTTGCGCGGCTTCACAATCCAGCCGCGGACGCCTTCCCATACATCCTCTGATTGTAGAATGGCGCGAACGCCGCCACCACTGCCACTCGAAACGCTTCTTGCCGGGAGATCAGGTCCACCGACAGCACGCCCCAGGCCCCTTGCGCGTCGCGAATCCCTACCGCTCCCGCGAAACGATCGATCGCCTCGGAAAGCTCCCTACCGTTTGACAGCACGTCCTCCGCCAGCGCGTCGGGCAATTCAATGCTGCCCGAGCATCCGAAATGCCCGCGTCGTCCATCGCTCACGTACGCCCAACTCTCCAGCAGAACACAACGCCGGCCATTCTCCACGGCTACATCCAGCCCGCCCTCGAGGCCCACAAAATAGTCCGCGGATTCACCCGACGCCCTCAGCCACTCCACAACTGCTTCCGCCCTTTGCCGCGCCCCGCGCATCAACTCCTCCCGCGAAGCCGGCGTATGCCCGACCCCACTCTCCACCTCATAACCCTGGATCTCCAAATCCATCTTCGGAGCGAGCATTTCTTTGAAGAGTGCGGCAGCTTCCCTGACGGCATTGAGTTTCGGCCGCCGGGTGCTCCCGACAGCGATGTGGCAGACAGTCATCGAGTGCAGGACCCAATTGCGGGCATCATAGCGGGAATTCGCACAAATGTTCAGCGGGTTTTTTCCGAAGGCTGAGGAAATTTGCGGAAGAAAATGGAGCGGCCTATGAGAATCGAACTCACGCCTGAACCTTGGCAAGGTTCCGTACTACCATTATACTAAGGCCGCTCGACCTCTTATTTTATAGCACGCAACCGCACCGAAAACCAAGTTGCAGCGATGCATCCGCTGCGGTTGCGGAACCCGCTCAGGATACTTGGCTGACGCGCGCGGACTTGACCACGGGCGAGCGCCGCTGGCGTTGGGCGAATCGCGTGGCCTTGTCCTTATCGGTGTAAACGCGGCCAAACGTCTCGCCATCCGCGTAGTTGACGGTGACCAGATAATGGTGATGCCGGCGCCGGCGATCCTTGCCAAACTCGGATTTTTCGTCGCGCACGGACTTCCTGGGTAGTTTTGATGCCTTTTTAGCCACGTGAAAATCCTCGAAGTTGGAAAATTCTTAATCATCACTATCGCAAGAAAACTCAGTTCGCGCAAGTAGTATACAAGCTAGTTATCCTTTCTTCATTAGTTGACCCAAGAGGACTGTCGAAGACGGGACCCGCAATTGGCCCGCTGCTGACAGAAGTGAGAGCCCAATCCCCTCTGCAATACGAGAAAGTGGCCCCCCTAGTCTCGCCCTCTCTTGCTTTGCCGCAGGGCGCTCTCCCAACAAGGCCGCCCATACAGCCGCTGCCATCGGCAACGCCGCCCAGCGCGAAGCTCCGATTCCCTACCCGAACCCTAAATCCTTGCATCTAATGGGAGTGAAGCGCGTAAGCTTGGCGTCTCAGCGGCGCAATAGCCTGGAGCGTTGCTGTCATGAAACATTTCGCCAGATTTTACGTCTTAATGAATGAGGCTTACAGTATGCTGCTACGGCGGATGAAGGATAAGCCGATGACGAATATGCAAAAACTGCCGCCCATTCTCGAAGATCTTCGGAGCCACGCTCCGGAACAGTTGGCGGAACTCCGCCTGTTGCTCGGCGCGGGGATAACCGGCCGCCCCGATTTGCGCCGCCCGGGCTTTTTTGAGCTCGATGGCGATTCCAGCGTTTATTACATCTTCCGCTACCCCAACGGCCAAAAAGTTCTCCTGCTGGCAGCGTGGGAACGCCAGTCCGACCCAGTCGCCGAAATGGCGGCCTGCTCCTGCCCCGCCGCATAACCGCGCCGCTCAATCATTCAGACCAGTCCACGCACGGGAAACGGAGAGTTTGCCCCCAGCCAGGGCTCCCGCTACTCTTTTTCCAGCTTCAACGCTGCCGAGTTGATGCAGTAGCGCAAGCCCGTGGGCTTCGGCCCGTCCTCAAACACGTGTCCGAGATGCGCGTCGCAATGGCTGCACCGCACCTCCGTCCGTGTCATCCCGTGGGAAGTATCGGTATCCTCCTCCAACACCTCCCCATTGGCGGGAGCGAAGAAGCTCGGCCAGCCGCACCCGGAGTGGAACTTGGTATCTGATCGGAAAAGCGGCTCCCCGCAACACACGCACTTATAGGTGCCGGGCGTTTCGGTAGCTTCGTACTCGCCGGTAAAGGGGGGTTCCGTCCCTTTCTGACGTGTCACATAGTACTGGTTCTGTGTCAGTGACTTCTTCCATTCCGCATCGGATTTCCGCAATTTTTCGCCCATATCTGTGGCTCCCCGGGCCCCACCGCTATTGCCCTGTCAGTATCAGATTCGGCGCAATGCCTTGACGTTTCGCGCCACTCCCCCAATCATAGAAATGGACCCGCCCGCAGGACGATATCATGGCCGAATTGTCTGAAAAGCAGTATCCGGAAAAGCGCCGCAGCCGGCGAGCCAAGATCGCCAAGCCCCTCCGTGTGCGTCCATCGGAACCGCGGGACGAGCACTTCGAAGACATGCCCGTCAGCATTAACGCCTCCAAGGAAGGCATTTTCTTTCACACCCGCCGCCCCAACTATTACAAGGGCATGCGTGTTTTCGTCACTTTCCCCTTTAGCTCCGCCCACGACCCCATGAACTGCGAATATGTGGCGGAGGTCGTGCGCGTGGAACCCCTCCCCAACGGCAGGTTTGGCGTGGCCCTGCATCTCATCATGACGGTCAATTACAGTTCCAACACCCCGACGGGTATCGTCTCCCGTACTTAGCATCGAAAATTCAGATGCATCTGGTGTGATTTTTGGTTTGGCTCAACCCTCCCCAATCGTGTATTTTCTACTTGCAATGAATCTTCGGGCGCATCGACACCATCATCATCACGGCTTCCTGCCGCGCCCGTTGAGGTCTGTATAGCGCTTTCGTAACAAAAAGCTCTTATCAGCCCGCTGGCGCCAATCGCCCCGGCGGGTTTTTTGCTTTTAGGAGGCTCTGGTGGAACTTGCTTTTGCAAAGTTGGACGGGTTGATCCCCGCAGTGATTCAGGATCACGCCACACGCGAAGTGCTGATGCTTGGCTTCTTGAGTCCCGAAGCCCTCGAATACACCCAGCGCACCGGCGAGGTCCACTTCTACAGCCGCACCCGCCAGCGCCTCTGGAAAAAAGGCGAAACCAGCGGTCACGTCCTCCGCGTCCGCCAACTCCTCTTCGATTGCGACGCCGACTCCCTCCTCATCCGCGTCGATCCTGTCGGGCCAGGCATATGTCACGAGGGCTACCGGAGCTGTTTTTTTCGCGAACTGGCGCCTGATGGTGCGTCACGCATCGTCGCGGAGCGTACCTTCGCCGTCGAAGATGTTTACGGCAAAAGGGGGGCGCAATGAGCGTCTTGAAACTGGGTATCCCCAAGGGCAGCTTGCAGGAGGCCACCGTCGATTTGCTGGCCCGCGCCGGATGGAAGGTCACCTTGAGCTCCCGGAGCTACGTGCCCGCGATTGACGACGCCGAAATCGACTGCCTGCTGGTGCGCGCGCAGGAGATGGCGCGCTACGTCGAATCGGGCGCTCTGGAAGCCGGGATCACCGGCCATGATTGGGTCGTGGAAACGAATGCGGATGTCGTCGAACTTGCGGAACTTGTCTATGCCAAACAGCGGCTGACCCGCGTGAAGTGGGTGTTGGCCGTTCCCGAAGACTCCGCCATCCGCGCCCCGCGCGACCTCGAGGGGAAAACCATTGCCACCGAAGTCGTGCGCATCACCGAAAAATATCTCGCCGGCCATGGCGTCAAAGCGCGCGTGGAATTTTCCTGGGGCGCCACCGAAGTGAAAGTGCCTCAGCTCGCCGACGCGATTGTGGAAGTGACGGAAACGGGATCATCGCTGCGCGCCAACCGCCTGCGCATCCTCGACACCGTCCTCGAATCCTCTACCGTCTTCATCATGAACCGCAAAGCAGCCGAAGATCCGGCCAAACGCCAAAAGGCCGAAAACCTCGTGCTCATGCTGCAAGGCGCGATTGCCGCCGCCACTCGCGTGGGTCTAATGCTCAATGTGAAGCAGCAGGATCTGGCCGCCGTACTGGCCGTGCTCCCGGCGCTGAAAAATCCCACCATTTCCGCGCTCAGCGATTCGGAATGGGTCGCCGTAAACACCGTCGTCGAAGAGGCCGTCGTCCGCCAAATTTTGCCGAAACTAAAAGCCGCCAGGGCCCAAGGCATCGTGGAATATCCCTTGAACAAGATCGTGCTCTGATGAGAATCCTGAAACTCACCGCGCAAACCGAAGCAAAACTCATGCAGCTCCGTCAGGGCGACGACCGCGTCGCCCTGCAAACTGCGGCGAAAATCGTCGCCGATGTCCGCCTGCGTGGCGACACCGCACTGCAAATGTGGAATCGCAAGTTCGACCCGGCCGAGTCGCAACACGCGAGGCTCTGGATTACTCCCGCCGAAACCGCCGCGGCGAAAAACCGTGTCAGCCGCGAATTCCTTCGCGCAATCTCTCACGCCGCGGACAATGTTCGCCGCGTGGCGGAAAAGCAGATGCCCCGCGCATGGTCTCTCCAGGTTGAGCCGGGCGTAACCGTCGCCCAAATCGTCCGCCCCTTGGAATCCATCGGATGCTATATTCCCGGCGGACACTTTGCGCTCGTCTCCACTCTGGTCATGACCGTGGTGCCGGCGCAAGTGGCCGGCGTCCGGCGCATCGTTGCCGTTTGTCCGCGCCCGAACGATGAACTGATCGCCGCGGCCGATCTGCTGGGCGTCATGCAACTCGCCCGCATCGGCGGCGCCCAGGCGATCGCCGCGCTCGCTTATGGCACAAAGCGCATCGCGGCCGTCGAAAAAATCTTCGGCCCAGGCAATCGCTACGTTACCGCCGCCAAGCAAATCGTTAGCGCCACCTGCGCCATCGATTTGCCCGCCGGGCCAACGGAGGCGATCGTGCTCGCCAATCAAGGGAATCCCCGCTGGATCGCGGCCGATTTGCTGGCGCAAGCCGAGCATGCTCCCGATGCCGGCAGCTATTTGGTGACCTCATCGCCGGGGTTCGCTAGAAAGGTTCAGCGCGAGGTCACGAAGCAATTGGATGAATTGCTCCCCGATAATCCCGCGCAGATTTCCATCCACAGGACCGGCGCCATCCTTTTAGCCCGCTCCTGGAATGCGGCCTGTGAGTTTGTGAATCGTTTTGCGCCGGAACACCTCAGCCTGCCGTCCAACGGCCGCAAGCTGTTGGGTAAAATCCGCTCCGCCGGAACAGTCTTTCTCGGGCCGCTCAGCGCGCAACCCTTCGGCGATTACGCCACCGGCAGCAACCACGTTTTGCCGACGGGCGGCTGGGCCAGGCGTCGCGGAGGCCTCGGCGCAGGCGATTTTGTGAAGCGCATCAGCGTGCAAACGATCGCGCCCCGCGGTTACCGCGCCCTTGCCGCCGACGTCCAAACCCTGGCCGGTGCCGAAGGACTTTACGCGCACGCCAATGCGGTGGAGGTGCGTCGGTGAAAGTGCAACTCCCCGTTCGCAAGGCGATTCTCGAGCGCCGCACCTACGAAGCGCCCGCCGAGGGCCGCGCGGGCAAGATTCGCCTCGACTTCAACGAGAACACCACTGGCTGCGGCCCGGCCGCATTGCGTGCCCTCCGGAAGCTCAGCGCGAAAACAATTGCCACCTATCCGGAATACGCCGCGCCCACGCGCAAAATCGCCCGTTATTTTCGCGTGCACCCGACGGAGCTCGTCCTCACCAACGGCGGCGACGACGCCTTGCGCGTCTTCTTTGATACCTTCGTTGAGCCGCGGAGCCACATCCTGATCTGCGAGCCGACCTTTCCGATGTACCGCTATTACGCCGAAATTGCCGGCGCCCGCGTGAATTCGCTTCGCTACGGCCCCGACATGGAGTTCCCCCTCGCCGCCGCGCTCACCGCACTTCGCAAGAAACCCCGCGTCTTCTTTCTCGCCAACCCCAACAATCCCACCGGGACGCTGGTCGGCAAAAATGTGATCGGCAAGCTGCTGCGCGCTGCAACCCACACGGTCGTGGTCATGGACGAGGCCTACGCGGAATTCTCCGGCCTCTCCGTCGTTCCCTGGATTAGGCAATACCCGCAGCTATTCGTGGCGCGAACTTTTTCCAAGGCTGAAGGCCTTGCCGGTCTGCGCCTCGGCGCCGTTCTTGGCCGCCGGGATTCGCTTGCGTTGGTCCGGCGCGCCTTACCTCCCTACCCCGTCAACACCGCAGCGCTCGTGGCAAGCGTCGCCGCAGTTGAAGAAGGCACATCCATCGCGCGGTATGTCCGGGACGTCAAGCGTCTGCGAGCGTGGTTTGCGCGTGAACTCCAGAAACGCAATGTGCGCGTCTATCCCAGTGCCGCCAATTTCCTTATCGCCGATTTTGGCAAGCCTGGCCCCGCCTTCTTTCGGAAACTCGCGCGCCACGGCATTCTGGTCCGCGAACGCAGCCATGACCTGGGCCCCGGCTTTGCCCGCATCACCATCGGCACGGAAGCTGAACTCAAGAAACTCCTGCGTCTGTTCAAGCGCAATTCCTAGGAAAACGTATGCCCAGAACTTCATCCATCCGGCGCAACACCAAGGAAACACAAATCGCGCTGCGCTTGAATCTCGACGGCCGCGGCAAGGCCAGCATCTCCACGGGAATTCCCTTCTTTGATCACATGCTCGATCTTGTCACACGCCATGGCAGCCTCGATCTTCGCCTCACCGCCAAGGGCGACCTGCATGTGGACCAGCACCACACCGTCGAGGACGTGGGCATCGCCCTTGGCGAAGCCGTCAACGCCGCGCTCGGCAACAAAAAAGGCATTCTCCGCGCCGGCTATTTTCTGATGCCCATGGACGAGACCCTTGCGGCCGCTGCCATCGATTTTGGTGGCCGCGGCTTCTGCGTCGTCAAGGCGAGATTCTCCGCAAAGCGCGTCGGCGATTTTCAAACCGAATTGGTGGAAGACTTTTTTCAGGGTTTCGCGCAGGCCGCGCGCGCCAATGTGCACCTGCGCGTTCTCTATGGCCGCTCTTCCCATCATCAGGTCGAGGCCCTGTTCAAGGCCTTCGCCCGCGCGCTGCGGTTCGCCGTCTCGCGCGATACGCGCCTGCGCAACGTTTTGCCCAGCACCAAGGAACTTCTGTGAGCGTCACCCTGCTCGATTACGGTGCCGGCAATGTCCCCTCGGTCGAACGCGCCTTGCGCCGCCTGGGCGCGCAGGTATTCACCACCAACCGGCCGGAAGCGATCGCCGAAGCCGAGCGCCTGATCCTGCCCGGTGTCGGCCATTGTGGCGCCCTGATCGCCGCTTTGGATGCGCACGGCCTGCGCCAGCCGCTGCGCGATGCCATCGCGCGCGGCGTGAATTTCCTCGGCATCTGCCTGGGCTTGCAGGCCCTCTATGAAGCCAGCGACGAAGCCCCATCGCTTGCTGGCCTCGCTCTCTTGCCCGGCCGCGTGACGCATCTGCCTCCCGGCGTGAAGCTCCCCCACATGGGCTGGAACCAGTTGCGCTGCACAAAGCCCAGTCGCCTTCTGGATGGCATTCCGCACGAAGCCTATTTCTATTTCGCGCATTCCTACGCCGCGCCCACCTCCGGCCCCGAGAGCGCCGCCGTCTGCGAGCACGGCCGCGCGTTCATCGCCGTCATCGAGCAGCGCAACATCTTCGGAGTGCAGTTCCACCCCGAAAAAAGCGGCGCACCCGGCGCCAAGCTCCTCGAAAACTTCCTGAGGCTACCCGCATGAGCCTGGCGCACCGCATCGTTCCCTGCCTCGATACCGACGGCGCTCGCGTGGTGAAAGGCGTGCACTTTGAAGGCCTGCGCGATGCCGGCGATCCCGTGGAACTCGCTGCGCGCTATAACGCCGAGGGCGCTGACGAGCTGGTCATACTGGACATCGCCGCCTCGCGCGACAACAACCCCACCTTTCTGGAAACGATTCGCCGCGTCGCCGAGCAACTCGCCATCCCGCTCACCGCCGGCGGCGGCATTCGCTCGCTTGAGGATGCGCGCTCCGTCGTGCGTGCCGGCGCCGACAAAATTACCGTGAACACCGCAGCAGTCCAGCGCCCCGAATTGATCGGCGAACTTTCCTGCGAATTTGGCGCGCAAGCCGTTGTCCTGGCCATTGATGCGCGCCGCGAAAACGAGCGATGGAGAGTGCGCGTCCGCGGCGGGCGCGCCGCCACGGGGCTAGACGCGGAAGAGTGGGCGCTTCGCGGCGTGGAACTTGGCGCGGGCGAAATCCTCCTTACCTCGATGGACCGCGACGGCACGCAATCCGGTTTTGACATCGCGTTGACCGCCGCCATCAGCCGCGCCGTCAGCGTCCCGGTGATTGCTTCCGGCGGCGCAAAGATTCCCCAGCATTTTCTGGAAATTTTCACGGAGGGGTGTGCCGATGCCGCTCTGGCCGCCTCGATTTTTCACGATCAAGTCCAATCCATCCGCGCGCTGAAATTCTACCTAAAGGAAAACGGCGTGGAGGTGCGCCTGCCATGCTGATTCCGTGCCTTGATTTGCAGCATGGCCAAGCCGTGCAACTTGTTCATGGACGCAAGCGCGAACTCGCCGTCGCCGATGTCCTCGGCCTGCTCCATCGTTTTAGCCACTACTCGTGGCTCCACGTCATTGATCTCGATGCCGCCATGCGCAAAGGCCACAACAATCGACTCGTGCAGCAACTCTGCCGCGAAGCCCGCCGCAAATTCAAAATCAAGCTGCGCGTTGGTGGTGGAATTCGCACTGTGCGCCGTGCCGAATCGCTAATTGGACTGGGCGTCGAACAGATCATCGTTGGCAGCGCCGCCTTCCGCGAACAGCGGCCCAATGTAGCTTTCCTGAAACGCCTCGCCAATAGTGTCGGCAAAAAACACGTCCTGATCGCCCTGGACACCGTCAAAGGACGCATCGTGATTCACGGCTGGCGAAAATCTCTCTCCCTCGCTCCTGCCGAAGTCATGTCCGCCCTCGAACCCTATTGCGCCGGTTTTCTCTGCACCGATGTGGACCGCGAAGGCACCATGCGCGGCGTGAATCTCGCCTGGTTCCGCGAATTGCGCCGCTCCACGCGTTTGCCCATCGTCGCCGCCGGCGGCATCTCCACAAGCCGCCAAATCTCCGCCCTCCAAAAATTGGGCATGGACGCCGCCGTAGGCATGGCCCTCTACAAAAACCGGGTGCGCTGAAATCCGGCACCTCCCTGGGCGCCATCTCAGCTTCCGATGAATATGCTGAACGGGCAATGAGCAAAGTACATCGCTGCCATCAAGTTTCCAGGGATTGCGGGTTGCTTACTCGTAGCGATAGAGAACAGCTTTCTCGGTCTTGATCGAGCGCGAATCGAAGCGCCAATAGTTGCCCTGATCGTTTTCGTCGCCGTTGAGCCGGCGTCCAGGTATCCATCTACCGTCCTGGTAGATCCCCTCGTCAATGGATGCGTAACCGAACTTGAATGGGCTGGTCGAGCGCGGGATGATGAGGACGCGAAAGCCCTTGCCGACGCCGAGGAACTCATCCTTTCCGGTGGCGATGATCAGGCCGTAGCCGCTCTCCGCGTGATTGCCAAAGATTTCGTCCATGCTGACCTGGACGGCATAGCCATTCAGGCTGAACTCGACTGATGGGTGTTCCTTCGTGAGAGTGAAGCCGTGCACGTTGCCCTTGGCCTGCTGTTCCAGAAGGATGGGAGCAACGGAGGCAATTGCGGCATAGCTTGCGCCCAATTCGGTCGTACCTTCGGAGAACGCATCGATGGCGAATGGCGAAAACCCCATGGCAGCGTGCTCACCAACCGCATAAAAGACGTTGGCTGCTCCGGCGGTGCCTCCTCTGGTTTCAGGAATAAAGAGCGGGTTGCCGTCACGGTGATAGCGGTTGGCCCAGTAGGAGAAGTTGGCGGCGTAGAGGTCCGGCGAATAAATGTCGATCGCCGTACCGGCGGCTTTCCAGATATCAATCACGCGCGGCTGTGGTCCGCCACTAGGATAATCCCCCGGGGTGGTGTCTTCACCGGCCAGCCAGGTGTTCACGTACATCGGAAGGTTGTAGGCGGCTTTGCCCTTGCTGGTCACAGCCTGGACGTAACGGGCATAGTTCCAGGCCATGAAGATCTCGTCCGCGCGTGCGGTGTCGCCAAATACCTGCGTCCAGGTACCGGAGGTCTTTTCACCCTGCTGCTGCCAAAGCGCGCGAAGTTCGGGATCGAGCGTCTCGCGATGGGCCTTGAGGTAATCGATCAACTGGGCGGGCACGGTGGCGGCGAAAGCCTGTTCGGCCGCGGAGGAGTGGTCGCGTGCATCGCCGAGCACGCCGACTTCGTTTTCAATCTGCATCATCAGGACCGTGTGGTCGCGGCTGTCCACCTCGCGAAGATGCTGCATGACCGCGGCGAAGGCTCGGGCGTCGGCGTCGCGGGTGGCATCGGAAAAGCCGGCAATGGAACTAAGAATACTGGCTTCGTTGTTGTGCAGCATGACGCGCGGAAAGCGTTTCGGGTTCTGCTTGACCCACACAGGCGCGTAGCTGGACATGCCATTCTTCCACGCGGCGAGCCACAGGAAGACAACGCGGACGTGCTGCTCGCGGGCTTGCGCCAGCAGGCCGTCAATGAGCGCAAAGTCATACTTCCTTTCCGCCGGTTCCACCAGTTCCCAAGAAAGTGGCGTCACCACAGTGTTTAGCGGGATGGCCGCAAGGCGCGGCCAGAGCGGCTTCATGTATTCCAAGCTGGATGAACTGGAATTATAAAGCTCGCCGCCAAGCATCAAGAAGGGTTTCCCATCGACAATCAGTTGCGTCGCGGCGCCACGTTTTTCCAGGTGTGGCAGATTTGCGTCTTGCGCGCAGATTGCGCTCGAAGCGACAAGAAATGCGGCGGCAAGCACAACGATAAACTTCAGCATTCGGATTCGCATAATGCCGCCATTCTGTCAAATCTCCGAGAGGTCTGTCCATCCTGGCAACCAACACGGCCGCACAGGCTCCATCAGGGTGATTCTCTGTTGAATCCATCAATGCCGGATAACCGTCCCTATCAACAGAGTCAGTGTTCGCTCCGTACATAGACAACTTTGCTGTCTGTCCATGCGTCATGCGTGGCGTGAATCTTGCCTGGTTCCGCCAGTTGCGCCGCTCCACGCGCCTGCCCATCGTCGCCGCCGGCGGCATCTCCACAAGCCGCCAAATCTCCGCCCTCCAAAAATTGGGCATGGACGCCGCCGTAGGCATGGCCCTCTACAAAAACCGCCTCCGCTGAAATCCGCCGTTTCCCTGGGTGGCAGGTCAGTTTCCGATTAATGCCTTGGGCGGATTGTGGCGAAGGCAGGAACGGGGATGTTAGTGGTGGGGGTCTTGCCGTAGCGCAAGGTGAATCAGGCGAGAAGCCGAACGTCGAGCGGTATGCCTTTGCGCTGATCACGAATCATGGAGATCGCCCCGACCTGACACTTCACTTCACAGACCCCACAGCCCATACATCGTTCCCAGGTGCGAACGACGGCACCGTCGTTGAATGTCATCGCCTGGAAGGGGCATGCATCTACGCAGTCGCTGCAATTCGTACACGCATCGGTGTCAATCTGCGCGACATACCCAGAGCTAGCCACCATGGGGACGCCGCGCTCCACCATTTCCCGGATGCCACCGCAGCAGCACTTGCAGCAGTTGCAGATGGCGTAGAACCGGTTCAGCATCGCGTCCTTAAACCAAGCCGAGTGGACGTGCCCGCGCTGATGCTCGGCTTCCAACAAGTCCAATGCTTCCTCGCGCGTCAGCCGGTGCGCCGACTGCGGCCGGTGTTCAAGAATGAAATCGGTAAACGGACGGCCGACCACCATGCAGACCCTTGTGGGCTCACAGTGTGTGGCGCGGCCATGGCGGCAGACGCACTCGTAGGCGACGATGTCTGGTGGCGCTTGCAACACGAGGTCTCGGGCCGTGTGGTAGGGGACAATCTGCTCCAAGTCGCGCCTGCTTATGGGCAGGTTCAGGGTGACAACGGCGCGCGCGTGATCATGGGTGAGGACCTTGCCGTGATAGTGGTCAGCCAGCCAGTGTTCGGCTCTGGTCGTCTTGCTAAAAGCGGCGGTGAAACGGAAAAGCGTCTTGATGTACTGCGGTGTCCAACGGAGATAAATGTACCCGTGCAGCGCGCGCAGCCCCACCCCCGCTTGGTGGAAGAATGCCCATGTGGAGCGGTGGAAACGCCTCCGCTCCCCTCCAAACCAAAAGGCAGAGAGCACTAATATCGAGAACGCAACTGCTATGAGGAGAAGGACGGTGAACATGATTTCCTTGCTTCCTCGTCCTCTGGTCAAATCGTAGGCCCGCTTAGCGTTCGAGTCAATTGAATTGCTGCTGTAACTCGCTTCCCTCCAGATGGCTGGGCGCGGCCCTCGCACATTAACGTCTGGGCACAAATGGCTGGGCGTTGAGGAACTGCCCGGTGCTCTGCCCGTGAAGTCGGGCAATCGCAAACTGCCCCACTCCCCCTCTCCTCAACTCCTTTTCGCCGCGCCCGTGTCTGAAGTACGATAAGAATCGAGGCACTTTCCTGGTTCGCAATAGTGAGGCCCTATGCTAGTCTCCTTCCGCCCTTGCAGCCCGAAAGATCATGCCACGCTCCTGAAGTTCGTCATCGCCTACTACCGCTTCGACAAGATTCCGTTCAATCGCAAATCCCTCGAGCAAGGCCTCCACACGCTGCTCCGCAATCTCTCGCTCGGGAAAGCCTGGCTCATGGAAAGCCACAAAAAGCCCGTGGGCTACGCCATCGTCACCTACAATTTCGATCTGGAATACGGCGGCGTGGAGGCCCTGCTCACCGATCTCTACGTGGACAAGCGCTGCCGCAACAAAGGCATCGGCTCACTGGCGCTCTACGAAATTGAGGATTTTTGCCGCGAGCGCGGCATCCGCGCCGTCGAACTCCAGGTGCAACACCACAACAAATCCGCCTCAACCTTCTACCGCAAGGCCGGCTTTCACGTTTTGCCGCGTAAGGTTTTGCTGCTGGAAGTTCGCTCCGAGGCAGTCGCCCGCGCCCACCGCGCTACCGCAAGTAAGCGTCGGTAATATACTGCTGCACCATGCGCTGCGTGTTGAAGAACGATCCATTGATCGCGATAGCGTGCCGCATCACCTCAAGGTAGCGCGTGCGTTCCTCGTAATACATCGGCAGGATCACGCTCTCAAATTTTGTGTACAGGCTCTCGGCGTCCACCACATTGTCCACCGGACTCTCCGGGCCGGGATCACCACGATGCGGTTCTCCAATCGACCATCCGGTCACCCCTTCGATGCAACCCTCCACCCACCAGCCGTCCAAAATGCTCAAGCTCGGCACGCCATTCACCGCCGCTTTCATCCCGCTCGTGCCGGAAGCTTCCATCGGATATTGCGGTGTGTTCAGCCACAAGTCGACTCCTGAGGTGAGATGCCCGCCCAGATCGAGATTGTAGTCGTCCAGGAAAACGATGCTAACCGCCTTCTTCAGGGCCTTCTTCGCCTTGAAGATCTTCTTGATGATCTCCTTGCCGCCGGCGTCCCGCGGGTGTGCTTTGCCCGCGTACACGATCTGGAATGGCCCGACATTTTGCGCGATTTGCCGCAACCGGTCCAAATCTTTCAGGATCAGGTCCGCGCGTTTATAACCCGTGGCCCGGCGCGCGAATCCGATCGTAAAGGCCTCGGGATCAAGCTTGAGTCCCGTTTTCTTGCGCACGGCTTCCATTAAGCTGTGTTTTGACAGCAAATGCGCCGCCCAAACCTCTTCCGGTGGCAAGCCCAAGGCTCCGCGCAGGCTGTAATTGTCCTCGCGCCAGGAGGGGATGTACCGGTCGAACAGATCCTGGAAAGCCGGCGAAGTCCACGTGGCCGCGTGTACGCCATTGGTGATCGCCTCGATCGGCACGTTCGGAAACATCTTCCGGGAAACTTCCCCGTGCAGCTTCGCCACGCCATTCACGTAATTACTCAGGCTCAGCGCCAGGTACGTCATGTTCACGGAAGCGCCCCGCTCTGCCGCTTCCTTCCAGTCCGGATAAGTCTGCTCGGCTTGCAGGATGCTCTTGATCAAATCAACCGAGGAAGCGTCTTTCACATCAATGAAGCGCACCTGGTCTGGCACCAGCCGCGAAAGGTACTCCGCGGGAAATTTGTCGTGGCCAGCGGGAACCGGGGTGTGCGTCGTGAACACGCACTTGTTGCGCACCCTCTCGATATCTTCGCCCTTGATGGCCGTGCGTCCGGCCCGTTTCGTCTCCTCCGCCAGCAATTCCATGGTGAGCAGCGCCGCGTGGCCCTCGTTCATGTGGTAGCGCATCAATTCGGTGTGTCCCAGCGCACGCAGCATGCGCACGCCGCCGATCCCCAGCAGCACCTCCTGTGACAACCGGTAGTAGGGATCGCCGCCGTAGAGCGCCCCCGTCAGCTCGCGGTCTCGCGCGTCGTTCGCCGGAAGATCCGCATCCAGAAAGTAGACCGGTACCTCGTATCCGCGCACGCCCTTTACCATGTACCGCCAGGCCCGCAATTCCACTGGCCGGCTCTCCAGCGAAACCGCAATGCGCGGCTCTTCCTCTTGCAGGAACTTTTCCACTTCCCATTCCACCGGTTCTTCCGTCTGGGCGCCGTCCTCTCCCAACAGTTGCCGGAAATAGCCCTTTCGGTAGAGCAGTGACACCGCCACCATCGGCAAGCGTATATCCGCTGCCGCGCGGATGGTGTCTCCCGCCAGCACGCCCAGGCCGCCGCTATAGCTCGGCATCGCATTTTCCAGCGCAATCTCCATGGAAAAATAGGCTACAAATCGTTTAGGTGGGTAAATCGAATTGGCCATCTTCCCTGGTCTCCGTCCACTGCGGCGCTCAAGCCGCCATTAAGGTGTCGCTTCTTGACGATCAACCTTCTATTCTCCGGGAACAGCGTCCAACAAACAAGGGAACCTCTTGCAATCGTTTCCCCTAAGCTGCTGGTCTTTCTCTCCACATTCGTCCGTCATGATTCGTCCGTCCTGATTCTTCCGCCACGCTCTCGGTCCTCACTGGAATTCGCGTTGTCGAATTAACCCAAGCCCTTGCCGCACCTCGCGCCAGCGTGCTCCTTGGCGATTTCGGCGCCGTTTTCATCAAGGTCGAGCGCCCCGGTGCGGGCGCGTTGTCCTCTGCGGGCCCCGCCAGCTTGAAGTAACCAGACAGGTCAGTAGCAAGAGGGCTAGCAATAATGAATTTCTATTGCATTTCTGATTAATATATTATATGAGGATTGTATCGTTTTAATAGTGCGCCTCCCCAGCCCCTGGCGCATCGCCGTAATCTTGACGTTACCCGGAGGGCTGACCCGTGAAGTACGATCCCCTGGTCGAAGAGCACGTTGCCCATCGGAATTTCAACCTTTGCCCGCACTGCCTTCATCACGGTGAACAAGGTCTCCTCGGCCGCATGTGCGAGTCCATGCCCATGATTTCTCGCTCCGATGGCAAGACCTTTCATGTTTTGCTCGCCGACCGCCCCCTGGCCTACCCGCAGGAACGCCAATCCCGTGCCCCCGGTGGCGTCTCGGTCTGCTTCTGGTATTCTCACGTGGCCACCGGCTCCACCACTCATGCCCTGGTCGTCATCTTGCCCCAAGCGCGTTTGGACCAGCCCGTCCTCTTCCGGGTGATCGATTCCGTCGCCGACCTCCTCGCCAAGGAACTTCTTCGCACCAATCACTTGGCCAGCCTCTACCGGTTCTCCGGCAACGTCCTCCGACCGCTCGCGCACTAATCTGTCGGCCGCCGCCCGCTCAAATACAGATCGACAGACTCACGCCAATCGCGACACTTATCGCGACGGCAAAATCTACCCTGGAAGCCTGCATTCGCCACTACCGCTATGGCTGATTTGCAGACGCTTGCTGCTTGGCTAGATTGACCTTGGATACCATGGCGAGGTGCGCAATGGTGACACTGGAAAGCTCTTGGACGAATGCAGACTGCGCCTTCTGCCAGACGGGGTGGGCACCGCACCAGGACTTGCGTTCACAGCTTGGCCCGCTCGCCAAGCAGAGGTTCATTTGCGTCGGCCCTTCGATCGCTTCAATCACGTCCAAAAGCGTGACTTCCTCGCCAGACACTCTCATGGAGAACCCCCCACGGGTTCCGCGATGCGAGGACACCATACCGGCATGCACGAGCCGCTGCACCACCTTGGAAAGAAAACTCCCCCGGACCCCTGTGCTCTCAATCAGCTCGTTCAATTGGGCCTTGTCCCCTGGGGGCAAACCGGCGAGTTCTACCATGATACGAACTGCATAATCCGTTGCGCGAGTAACCTGCATAGGGTTCTGGACTTCCTGAGTCCACTTATCCACCAATCAGAATCCACCACCCTCTAGTGCGCAGTGACACGGAACATCCTCTCGCGTGATGTATGTCACTCGGTCGTTCCCTTACTCATCCTGCTTCTTACCCTGCCACTCCTGCCCCCACTGTCCCCGACAGTGCCGAATCTCCAATTTAGCGAGAACCTGCCGGCTTTTCCCCAACTCTGCTGGACCCCCAGCGCCGTCCAGCAGCCGTCTCATTAATGACTCACGGGAGGGTGCGGCTTCAGCCGCGCTGGAATGCTCCGCGAACATAGGGGTTTTACCCCTGAGGTGCGCAGGATGGTAACTCGAATTGAAAAGGAGTGGTGAACCGGGCAGGACTCGAACCTGCAACCCGCTGATTAAGAGTCAGCTGCTCTACCACTTGAGCTACCGGTCCACGGGCAATTCCTTATTTTACACGCTCAGAAATTTCTTGTCGACACGCGCTTCCCGCGCGCCCCACTGCCAACGCCTCGCCGCTCCTTCTCCGCTTCCTTCACTCCGCCCGCAGCACCGCCGCCAGATCCCGCGCCACTTGCCGCGCGTGCTCCAAATCCTGCGGGTCAAACGAAATCGCCGACACTCGCGGGTGCCCGCCTCCGCCGTACTTTTCCGCCAGCGATGCCAGATTCTTGTCCGCCGTCGCCTGGTTCCACGGATTCGTCCCCAGCGACACCTTCGCGCGTACCGGTGACGCGCTTACGCTCACCGAATACACGCCCTCCGGATGCAGCAAATAGGGAATAAACTTGTTGTACCCTTCCAGGTCCAGGTCGCTCACATCGAAATAAATCACGCCGTCATTCGATTGGCAGCGTTCCCGCAGCACTTCGATGGACTCGCGGTGCCGCTCCAACAGCGGTCCCAGAAACTTCGACACGATGGGCAGCTTCACCATCTCCGCCAGCGGCCGGTACGCCAACTCGGAAATGATCTGCGCCGGAATGCCGTTTTCCGGAGCCGCCTCAATCACCAGCGCCAGTTGCGTCGCCGGCTCCGCCATCTCCGTCGCCGATTGCGCTGTCGGAAACTGTGCCCCGTCAATAATGTCTCCCCAGTGAATCAAATCCTCCAGCGGCTTGGTGTTAAAACCGAACTTCTCTTTCGTGACCGTCGCGATCAGCTTGGTGCACGACTTGTACTCCGGGTCGTAGTACATGTTCTTGCCGGGGTAGCTGCGAAAATGCTCGGCATCCGCCGGCGTCAGAAAGGCGCTTTGGTGATGGTCAAACCACCATGTCACCTTCGGTGAGTTCGAGTACTTGAAATCCACGATGACGTTCTGATCGCCGTCGAACAACCCTTCTTCCCAGGGATGCTTGGCCCTATGCGTCATTCCCGTGAATTGGAATTCCGCCTTGCCGTCAATTCGCTCCCTGTAAAAGCGGTAGAACACCGCCGCTGAAGCGGTTCCGTCAAAGCAACGATCGTGAAAGCAGACTCGGACTTTGGTCATAGCGAACGAACTTGTCTCCTCTCTCCACGGTCGCCGCCGCAAGAAGAAGCAAAGCCTTTCAAGATGTACGTGTCATCGCAGAAAGTCAAGCACAAAGCCAGGACAATCCTGGCCTTACGTCAGCTCTCTGATTTGCGGGGTTGATTCAACTGCCTGCTGAGGCGTTCACCGCGTACGAACGGTTCTTTGCCACTCCCGGCCGCAAGGTGAACCGGATGTTGTAAAACGACGCAGCGGTCACTACCTTCTGGAGTTCCACGTCTTCCGTGTACCGCCGCTTCGGGATGCGCCGCGCCAGTATCGCAAACTCCAGGGGGGCGCGCCGGAAGGGGTACGGCGCCAGCGTGAACTCATTCTTCCCCGTCTTGCGTATTTCCCAATCCACTTCCGCGCCATCGTCATTCACGGGCACGCCTTCAATGATCGTTTCGTCCGCGCCACCCAGGCAGAAGAAGAGAGACAGCCGGTCCAGCGCGTCCAGCCGCTGCGAGTTCGCTTTGATCAGTCTTTCTTCCGTGAACGGCTTCGTCACGGGATTGTTCCGCAGGTCCACCTTCAGCCGCAATATCTGCAGCCGCAAGCGTTGCACAAAATCATTGGCGTGGTGTTGCTCCTGGCTTTTCACGTACTTCGCCGAGTACCCCGGCATGGTTGCCTTCGCCCGGTCGTACAAGCCCGTGCAATGCGCCGCCACCAGCAGCCCCGCGTACAAATCCGCCTTCACCGCGCGCTCAATGCCCCGCTGGTACAGCGCAACGTGCTCTTCCGTCGGTACCGTCATGAAGCTGTAAGGCGCGAATGTCCTCGGATCGACCCCGGGCGCCAGCTCCCATTCCTGCCAGCCGTTATCGTGTTCCGCCGCAGCTAGGCAGAACGATGCGAACGGCTCCGGCCGCGTGAATGTTTCGTTGCCCCATTCGCGCGCGAAAAAGCCGCTCAGGAACGCATGATCCGTTTGCCGGATCACCACCATTGGATCGTCCTGCTGCAGAATCATCGCTCTGCCCTTCGCCCCTTTCACTCGCCTCGGGTGCCCACATTATCCGCCTCCGCACCAGTGGATTCCAGCACAACCCGCATCGCCCTCCCGTCTGGCCAACACCCACGCAATCCAAGTATCATCAGTAGTACCGGTGCGGGAGTGGCGGAATTGGCAGACGCGCAAGACTTAGGATCTTGTGGCCGAAAGGTCGTGGAGGTTCAACTCCTCTCTCCCGCACCATCTTTTCCCTCAAAAATCTGGCGCTGCCTTTCATGAACACCCGCACCCTTTGGAGTGCGGTAGCTTGCTCCCGCTTTTGCAGCGGATAGCGCTTCTACTCAAATCTTCACGCAGCAGCTCATCTTCAACCGTAAAAGCGGCGGCCCTTCGAAGCTCAGGGTAAACAAGCCGCCGCACTCCAAAGTCTCACCCCACTTCCACTCTCATTCAAAAATCACCGTCTTGTTGTTGTACAGCAGAATCCTGTTTTCAATATGCCAACGAACTGCGCGCGACAGCACCACCTTCTCCAGGTCCCGCCCCTTCTCCACCAGATCCTCCAGCCCATCACGGTGGGAAATGCGCGTCACGCCCTGCTCGATGATCGGCCCGTCGTCCAGCACTTCCGTAACGTAGTGCGCCGTCGCCCCAATCAATTTCACCCCGCGTTCGTACGCCTGGTGGTGCGGCTTGCCCCCCACAAACGCCGGCAGAAACGAATGGTGAATGTTGATGATCCGCTGCGGGTAATGAGCAATGAACTCCGGCGAGAGCACTTGCATGTATCGCGCCAGCACCAGCAGATCGATCTGGTGCGACTCCAGCAGCTCGCGTTCTTGCATTTCCACCAGCGCTTTCGTCTCCCGGGTCACTGGAAAAATGTAGTAGGGGATTCCGTAGAAATCCGCATGGCGCTGTGCGTCGGGGTGATTGCTGATCATCAGTGGAAATTCGCATTCCAGCTCGCCGTTGCGTTGCCGGTAGAGCAGGTCCACCAGGCAGTGATCATATTTGGAAACGAAAAGCGCCACGCGCGGGCGGTAGCAGCCCAGCGCAATCCGCCAGTTCATCCCAAACTTCGCGGCAAGCGGCCCAAACGCCCCGGGAAAATCCTTCAGCTCCAGCCGAAACCCGTCCAGGTCCCACTCCACGCGCGCCAGGTAGTAGCGTTCTTCACCCGCCTGGTGCTGCTCAAAATGTAAAATGTTCCCATCGTAGCGGTAGATGAACTCCGCGATCGTCGCGTCCAGCCCCTTCCGGTCAGGGCACTGGACCAGGAGGATGCCAGTGTTCTTCACGAAAGTTCCCTCCGTCCTACCCCCATCTTACGCGAAGCTCGCTGTGACGTGGGGGCTCCTCCCCAGTGACGCGTGACCTGCCCATGCTCCCGCCTGCACGCCTCTTAAGCGCAGGCGCCCCGTCTTGCCCGCTCTCTTGTTCTCCCCGACTGCATGTGCGGGTATTGTTCGGGCCGCCTGGCAGGCTACCGAAAGATTTTCTACCCCTTATTCTTTAGGAGGCCGGGGCTTCAGCCCCGGCGTAAAGCACCTTAAACGGCCGGGCTTTAGCCCCTGAAGAAAGTCTTTCCCGGGTTGTTCAGCATCCTCTTAACCTAGGCAGGGCCACGATTTGCGCCCTACAGCTTTTTGAAGAAATGCGCCACCTTCTTCCCCGCACTTTCCGTGTAATACACCGTCACCTTTGCTGTCTTATCTGCGCCTTTGCCGATGGCCTCCGCCAACTCCTTCGTATCCTTCCCCACCACGTCAAACGTCTGCTCCGTGCCGTCGGCGGCCTTCACTGTGACCGTCTTTCCACCCTCACCGATCTTGGACACCGTTCCGTCCACGGAGTTGATCCCGTCCTTGCCCAACCGGTCCACTTCCACAGCCGTCTTCTCGCGGCCCTTTTCCGTGTAGTGCACCGCCACTTCCGATCCTTCCTTCAGCCCGTGAAAGGCATCCTTGGAGCTGGTCGCGGTTGCCTCCGCGCCATGCACAGCCGTCTTATCCACGAAATGAATCGCGTGTTCCGTTCCATCCGCCGTCTTCACCACCGCCGTCTTGGTCGCTGCGTCCAGTTTCGTAATCGTGCCGTGGATCGCAGACGCCACTTCGTCCGTCGCTCGCACCGGCAACGCCATCAATCCCGCCACCGCCACAGCCGCCACCGCCATCTTCATCGCAAGTCTCATTGGGGACATCCTCCTAGAATCATTCAAAATCCCTGCAAACGACCCAAAAAACCTTACCTACGTTCCCCATCTAGCCTAGCCAAAAACGTACCATTCTACCAGCCAACGCGAACTTCCCTACCAATCCCCTCCTCGCGTTGACCCCCGCTCCACCCTCCCCTATACTTTTACCTGGGATTTTTTTAAGGCCCGCCCTTCACCGCAGGTGGTTTCCCGAAGGTTCCCCAGACACAGCATGCTAGTGACGGGACACTTGGGATCTGTCTTTCCCGCTGCAAGGCCGGGCTAGCGCAAATCGCTTCGACGCGCAATTCACCAGGACTCTGCGCGCACTCAACAGGGAGAATCGCAATGGCGGAAGCAACTTGCCGGAGAGAACTCGAGCTGGAAATTCCGGCCGAAGAAGTCACGAAACAAACCGAAAAGGTCGCCAAGGATCTGGCCCGCGTCGCTCGTATCCCCGGCTTCCGTCCCGGCAAAGCCCCTCTCGCACTCATCAAAAAGCGTTTCGCCGAAGACATCAAGGGAGAAGTCCTGCAAACCCTCGTGCCCGAGCGCGTCGAAAAAGCCGTCGCCGAAGAAAAGCTTACGCCCGTCTCTCAGCCTCAGGTGGACAAGCTCGAATATAACGAAGGCCAGCCCGTAAAATTCCGCGCCTCGTTTGAAGTCCTCCCCGATTTTTCCCTTAGCGATTACAAGAATCTCGAAATCGAACTCCCGGAAATGACCCTCACCGACGAAAGCGTCGCCAACACCCTCGCCGAAATGCAGCAGCGCGCCGCCACTTTTGTTCCCGTGGAAGGCCGCACCGTCCAGGATGGCGATTTCGTCCAGGTCAAACTTCACGGGACGCCCGGGGGCGGCGGCGAACCCCTGAAAGCCGAAAGCGTTCTGTGTCACGTCGGCGCCGAAGAAACCATGGAGCCCTTCAACGAGAATCTCCGTGGCGCCAGCGCCGGCGATCACAAGAATTTCGACGTCGCCTACCCCGCCGACTACCCTGACGCCAAGCTTGCCGGCAAAACTTTTCACTATTCCGTTGATGTCCTTGGCATCAAGACCAAACAGCTCCCGGAACTGAATGATGAATTCGCCAAGGACGTCAGCGACGCCGCCTCCCTCGACGAACTGAAGAAGAAAATCCACGAAGGCCTCGAACACGAGCGCGACCACCGCCAGAAAGATCTCACGCGCGAAAAGATCCTCGCCGAGCTCGTCAAGCTCCACGATTTCCCCGTACCCGAATCCCTCGTCGAGCATCAGATGGATGTGCGCCTCGAACGTGTCGTGCGCTCCCTGGCCCAGCAGGGCGTGGATCCCCGCGCCGTGAACGTGGACTGGGTCACCCTCCGCCACCGTCAGGAAGACCGTGCCAAGGATGACGTCAAGGCCGAGCTCGTCGTTGACCGCATCGCCACCGAGGAAAAGATCGAAGTCGGCGACGACGATCTCCACAAGGAGCTCGAACACCTTGCCAGTCATAGTGGCGAATCCGCCGAAGTTCTTGAGGCTCGTTTGACAAAGCAGGGAGCCCTCGATAGGATGAAAGCGAAGCTGCGGAGTGACAAAACCGTCGACTGGCTGGCCCAAACTGCCAAGGTCAAGACCGTCGCCGCGGCCAGTGCCACCAGCGTCAAGTGATTTCATCCCCGCTACTGCGAGCACACTCGTTCAGATGAGAAAACACGAAGAGCCCGATTATTTCGCCACAACTCTGGTCCCCATGGTGGTCGAACAGACCAGCCGTGGCGAGCGCGCCTACGATATCTATTCCCGCCTGCTCAAGGAACACATCATCTTTATCGGCACGCCCATTGACGACCACGTCGCCAACCTGGCCACCGCCCAGATGCTGTTCCTCCAGGCTGAAGATCCGGAAAAAGACATTCAGCTCTACATCAATTCCCCGGGCGGCTCCATCACCGCCGGCTTCGCCATCTACGACACCATGCAATTCGTCAAGCCGGACGTGGTCACCACCTGCGTCGGCCAGGCCGCTTCCATCGCCGCCGTGCTCCTTGCCGGTGGCACACCCAAGAAGCGCTTTGCCCTGCCCAACGCCCGCATCCTTATCCATCAGCCGTGGATGAGCGGCCTCGGCGGACAGGCCACCGACATCGATTTGCACGCCAAAGAGATTTTGCGCATGCGTACCACCATCAATCAGCTCCTTGCCAAGCATTCCGGCCAGCCCATTGAGCGCATCGAGAAGGACGTCGAGCGCGATTACATCATGAACCCGGAGCAGGCCAAGGAATACGGCATGATTGATGAGATCATTTATAAGCACAGGTAGCCCTGCGCGGCGTTGCTGTTTGCTATCAGTACTAGAGACTTTCTCTTTCGCCCGAGGGAGAATTCGGCCTAGAATGGAATCAAGGCTCCGGTGTTCCCGCCGGAGGACGAGGCCTTCACACACGTGAAAAAATACAGCCCAGACGAACCCCTGCGCTGCTCCTTTTGCCACAAGACTCAGGAGCAGGTAGAAAAGCTGATTAGTTCCCCCTCGGACTATCCGCGCGCGTACATCTGCAATGAGTGTGTGGGCGTTTGCCAGACCATCCTGGAAGACGAGAAGCGCGAACAGGCCGCCGCTCCTGCGCGCCGCCTGCCCCGGCCCCCGGAAATCAAGCAGTTCCTCGATAGCTACGTCATTGGCCAGGATCGCACCAAGAAAAAACTCGCCGTGGCCGTTTACAACCACTACAAGCGCATCTTCCTCAACAAGCAGCCCGGTGAAGTGGAACTCAGCAAGTCCAATATTGTCCTCATCGGTCCCACCGGCACGGGCAAGACCCTCCTCGCGCAGACTCTTTCCCGCATGCTCGAAGTGCCCTTCGCCATCGTGGATGCCACCACTCTCACTGAAGCCGGCTACGTCGGTGAAGACGTCGAGAACATCATCTTGAAGCTCCTTCAGGCCGCTGATGGCGATGTGCAGAAGGCCCAGCAGGGCATCATCTACATCGACGAAATCGACAAGATTGCCAAGAAGGACGAGAACCCCTCCATTACCCGCGATGTCAGCGGTGAGGGCGTCCAGCAGGCCCTGCTCAAAATCCTCGAAGGCACCGTCGCCAACGTGCCTCCCCAGGGCGGCCGCAAGCACCCCCACCAGGAATTTACCCCTGTGGACACGACAAACATCTTATTTATATGCGGTGGCGCCTTTGTAGGCTTGGAGAAGCTCATCGAACGCCGCGTCGGCAAGCATTCCCTGGGTTTTCACACCGACGCCGCCCCCACCACGCCGCAGCGCCGCAACACGGAACTCCTCGAACAGGTGCAGCCCGGCGATCTCATCCGCTACGGCCTGATCCCCGAGTTTGTGGGGCGCCTGCCCGTTGCCGGCGTCATGAGTGATCTGGACAAGGGCGCGCTCATGAAGATTCTTACGGAGCCCAAGAACGCGCTCCTGAAGCAGTACCAGCGCCTATTTGAGTTTGAGAACGTCCGTCTTCGCTTCACCGAGGACGCTCTCGATACCGTCGCGGAGTTGGCGCTTCAGCGCAAAGTCGGCGCGCGCGGCTTGCGTATGATCCTCGAAGACCTCATGCTGGAGTTGATGTACCACCTCCCGATGCAGCGCAAGATTCGGGACTTTGTCGTGACCGCGGATATGGTCCGCGGCCATGAGATCAATTGGAGCTTGCTCGAGAAGGCGGGATAATCAAGTTTGGGGAGACTTTTTCCCCAACGGCCAGATTCCCCGGCGCCAAGTTCCACGACGGCCAAGCCCACCTCGTTGTCATTCCGAGGGCGGGTTTTGCCTGAGGAATCTGCTTTTTTTTCTTGGGTCGGGAAAAACGGTTCGCTAACTTCTCTCAGATCGACTGCCGCGGCGCTTGTTTCGGCCGCCGCCGCAAAGGAGTTTCCGGGGCCTGCATGTTCACTCGCGAAAAACAGGAAATGAAGCGCGTACCGATGATGCCGGTGCGGGACATGGTCATCTTCCCGCAGCAGATGACTCCTTTCATCGTCGGCCGCGAGGCCAGCGTCCGCGCTCTCGAAGAAGCCCTTGCGGGTGACAAGAAAATCTTCCTCTCCACACAGCACGATGCTTCCGTGGATGATCCCAAGCCCGAGGAAATCTACGCCGTCGGTACACTCGCCAACATCGTTCAGAGCGTCAAGCTTCCCGATGGCAACATTAAGGTTCTCGTCGAAGGCATCGAGCGCGCTCGCGCCCTTTCTATCAGCCCCGAGGAAGGTTTCTTCCGCGCCACCATCCGCCTGATGGCCGCCAAAATCGAAACTTCCCCGCAGGTCGAACAGCTCGCCCAGAAGGTCACCGCACTGTACGAGCAGTTCATCAAGCTTTCCCAGAGCCTCAACTACGACACCATGATCGCCGCCGCGCGCGTCGACGATCCTTCCCGCCTCTCGGACACCATTGCCGCCAATCTCCAGCTCCCTGTCGACGAAAAGCAGGACCTCCTCGAAACCGCCGACCCTCTCGAGCGCCTCAACCGCGTTGCCGATATCCTCGAAATCGAACTCGAAAAGCTCAACGTTGACCGCAATATCAATACCCGCGTCAAGCGCCAGATGGAGCGTGCTCAGAAAGAGTATTACCTCAATGAAAAGATGAAGGCCATTCAGAAGGAACTCGGCCGCGGCGAAAAGAGCGAAACCGACGAGCTTAAGAAAAAGATTGACTCCGCCGGCATGCCCAAGGACGTACACGAAAAGGCCACCACCGAATTGAAGCGCCTCGAACTCATGCCCCCCATGTCCGCGGAGTCCACCGTCAGCCGCAACTACATCGATTGGCTGCTCGCCGTGCCCTGGAAAAAGCGCTCCAAGGAAATTCGCGACATCAAGGCCGCCGAGGAAATTCTCAATAAAGAGCATTACGGCCTGGAGAAGATCAAGGAGCGCATCCTCGAATTCCTCGCCGTGCGCCAGCTCGTCAAGAATCCCAAGGGTTCCATCCTCTGCTTTGTCGGACCTCCCGGCGTGGGCAAGACCTCCCTCGCCATGTCCATCGGCCACGCCACCGGCCGCAAATTCGTCCGCGTTTCCCTTGGCGGCGTGCGCGACGAAGCCGAAATTCGCGGCCATCGCCGCACCTACATTGGCGCCCTGCCCGGCCAGATCATCCAGATGATGAAGAAGGCTGGCACCGTCAATCCCATCTTCGTCCTCGATGAAGTGGACAAAATGTCCACCGACTTTCGTGGCGATCCGTCCGCCGCCCTCATGGAAGTCCTCGATCCCGAGATTAATCACTCCTTCACGGATCACTACCTGGACGTCGAATACGATCTCTCCAAGGTCATGTTCGTGTGTACCGCCAATGTTCTCCACACCATTCCGCAGCCCCTCATGGATCGCATGGAGATCCTGCGCCTCCCCGGCTACACCGAGCAGGAAAAGCTGGAGATCGCCAAGCGTTTCCTCGTCAAGCGCTCCCAGGAAGCCACCGGCCTCTCCGAAAAGAATCTCACCTTCACCGATGAAGGCTTGCTGCACATGATCCGCCACTACACCCACGAAGCGGGTGTGCGCAACCTCGAACGCGAAATCCAGAATATCGCCCGCAAGATGGCTCGCCGCGTGGTCGCGGACGGCCCCGAAACTTCTGTTCAGATCGCCCCGGAAAACGTAAATGAATTCCTCGGCGTCCTCAAATACCGCGAATTCTGGCTCGAAAAGCAGAACGAAATTGGTTTGACCACCGGCCTCGCCTGGACCGAAGTCGGCGGCTCCGTGCTCGCTGTCGAAGCCACCACGATGGAAGGCAAAGGACGCCTGACGCCCACCGGAAAACTCGGCGAAGTCATGCAGGAATCGGCGCAAGCCGCGATGAGCTATGTGCGCTCTCGCACCGCCGCTTTGGGCCTGGAGAAAGATTTCTACCGCACTCTCGATATCCACGTGCACGTCCCCGAAGGCGCTATCCCCAAGGATGGCCCTTCCGCCGGTATCACCATCTGCAATTCCATCGTTAGCGCCCTGACCAAGAACCCGGTGCGCTGCGACGTCGCCATGACCGGCGAAATCACCCTTCGTGGCAAGGTTCTTCCCATCGGCGGGGTCAAGGAGAAGCTGCTGGCCGCCCACCGAATGGGCTTGCGTACCATCGTGCTTCCGAAGGATAATGAGAAAGACCTTGCGGATATCCCCCAGGAGATTCTCTCCAGCCTGAAAATGCACTTCGTGGAAACTATGGATGAAGTGCTGCAAATTGCGCTGGAGCGCCCGATTGTGCCGCTGGAGCACACTGGCGTTGCGCCCGTCGCGGATTCATTCTCGGGTGCTGATAAAGACGCGAGTTTGACCAACTAAGTTGCAGTCTCCGGGCACGGCTTGCACCTGCGGGCCGCGCGATCGTCAAGACCCGGGGGTGCCTCCGGTTGCAGACAGTTTGGTTGCCCACCCTGGCGGATCGTTCATGCCGCCGGAAGGTATACCACCACGCAGTCCATTCCGGGATGTCAAGGTCAACTAGCACCACCACTTCAACCAACACTTCAAAACGAGTCAGGATATATGGCAAAAGAGACAAGCACGGAAGGCAACAATCAAATCAGCATCAGCCTGGCTGAGCTCAAAGAGAAGAACATCACCGATCTGGCCAAAATCGCCAAGGAACTCAACATTCCCGGCGCCAGCGGCATGCGCAAGCAGGAACTCATCTTTCAGATCCTCCGCGCCCAGACCGAGAAGAGCGGCTTAATCTTCTCTGAAGGCGTATTAGAGTGTCTGCCGGATGGCTTCGGCTTCCTCCGGGCACCGGAATACAACTATCTCCCCGGCCCGGACGATATCTACGTCTCCCCTTCGCAGATCCGCAAGTTCGACCTGCGCACTGGCGACACCGTCTCTGGCCAGGTCCGCCCGCCCAAGGATGGCGAGCGCTACTTCGCCCTCATCAAGGTCGAAGCTGTCAATTTTGAGGACCCCGAGGTCGCCCGCAACAAAATATTCTTCGACAACCTCACCCCTCTCTATCCTCAGGGCCGCCTCAAGATGGAAACCGTCAAGGAGAATTTGACCGGCCGCGTGCTGGACCTGCTTTGCCCCGTCGGCAAGGGTCAGCGCGGGTTGATCAATGCGCCACCGCGCACCGGCAAGACCATGATGCTGCAATCCATCGCCAATTCCGTCACCGTCAATCATCCGGACGTGGCTTTGATCGTGCTCCTCATCGACGAACGTCCTGAAGAAGTCACGGACATGCAGCGCACCGTCAAGGGTGAAGTCATCAGCTCCACGTTCGATGAGCCGCCCCAGCGCCACATCCAAGTCGCCGAAATGGTTCTCGAGAAAGCCAAGCGCCTCGTCGAGCACAAGCGCGACGTCGTTGTCCTCCTGGACTCCATCACCCGCCTCGCCCGCGCTTACAACGCCGTCACCCCGCCTTCCGGCAAAGTACTCAGCGGCGGCATTGATGCCAACGCCCTGCAGCGCCCGCGCCGCTTCTTTGCCGCGGCACGCCACGTCGAAGAGGGCGGCTCACTCACCATCATCGCCACCGCTTTGATCGACACCGGCAGCCGCATGGACGACGTCATCTTTGAGGAATTCAAGGGCACCGGCAACATGGAAATTTATCTCGATCGCCGCCTCGCGGATAAACGCGTGTTCCCGGCCATCGATATTCAGCGCTCCGGAACGCGTAAGGACGAGCTCCTCCTCCCCGCCGACGAGTTGAGCCGCGTTTGGGTCCTGCGAAAGGTTCTCAGCCCGCTCTCCACCGTTGAGGCCATGGAGCTTCTGCTCAGCCGCCTCAGCAAAACCAAAGCCAACATGGAGTTCCTCAACTCCATGTCCGCCCCCACGTAAAGCCCTTTGGACTGCGGCGGCTTGCCGCCGCTTTTGCGGCTGCATGCACCACGACCAAATTAATATTTTGCTCCCACGCCATCCTCCTCTCGCGCGCTTCGCTTTTGCCCCCAGCCCCGTGCCGTGTACTATGCAAAAGGTGCCTTCGTGCTTGAAAAGTTCATAGCCCGACAGCCGATCTTTGATCTGCGCCTGCGGGTGTTCGCCTACGAATTGCTTTTCCGTGGCGGCCCGCAAAATGCCTTCCAGCCTTACGCCAACGCCTCCGCCAGCGTTATCGCCGATTCCATCACCCTGTTCGATCTCCAACTTTTGACCGGCCATGCCCGCGCTTTCGTCAATGTAGACGAGCTGGCCCTGCGCCTGGGCGCTCCCCGTCTGCTTCCCCCGAATCGCATCGTTGTGGAAATCCTGGAGACCGTTCAACCCACGGACGAGATTCTTGCCATCTGCCGCGAGCTGCGCGATGCCGGCTACTTCTTCGCCCTCGACGATTTTGTGGACGCCCCGCACTCCCGGCCCTTTGTCGAGCTGGCTCACTTCCTCAAAGTTGATTTCCAGTTGCTCGATCCCGACGCGCGGAAATCCCTCGCCGCCAAATACCGCAGCCCGGATATCTCCCTGCTCGCCGAAAAAGTCGAAACCCAGCGCGACCTTGATGAAGCCCGGCGCCTCGGCTTCACCTATTTCCAGGGCTACTTCTTTTGCAAGCCGTCCATGATCGAAACCCGCGAGATTCCCGGCAATAAGCTCGTTCAGCTCCAGTTGCTCAACGCCGTCGCTGCTTCCGATCTGGACTTCGACCGCATTGAAGGACTCCTCAAGCTCGAGCCTTCCCTGCTCTACCGCCTTCTCCGCTATCTGAATTCCCCTGTCCTCGGCCTCCGCAGCGAAGTCCACAGCGTCCGCCAGGCCCTCACCTTGCTCGGTGAACGCGAGTTCCGCCGCTGGCTCTCCGTCTTCGCCGTGATCGCCTTAAGCAGCGGCAAACCCCCGGAGCTGATTCGCACCGCTCTCACGCGCGCCTATTTTTGCGAGGGAATTGCCCAACCCGCCGGTCTTCAAGATGAAAGCTCCAGTCTCTTCCTCATGGGCCTTCTCTCCGTCGCCGATGCCCTCCTCGATAAGCCCATGAACGAGGTCCTGCTGCAGCTCCCCGTCTCGCAGGAAGTCGAAGCCGCTCTCTGCGGCGGCCAGAACCGTTTCCGCGATGTCTACGAAATTCTCCTCGCCATGGAGCGTGCCGAATGGCAAGAACTCGCCGAACGCGCCGCCCGCCTCGGTCAAATCGAAGACATACTCCCCGACACCTACAAGCTCGCCATCCAGCGTGCCGCCTCCCTCACCTTCTGACCCACCGCCTTTCGGAGTGCGGCGGCTTGCCGCCGCTTTTACGGTTGCATGCGCCACGGCCAAACTAAAATTCATCTTCTACCCGCGATAACCGCGCCTTTCTCTTCTCTGTGCTCTCTGTGTTCTTCTCTCTGTGAACTCTGTGTTACCATCCCTCTTTTGTCCCTCTCGCCAAGCCGCACCCTCTTCACAAGCGCCACGCACAACTCTCCCCCATCGCCCGATTTCCTCACGACGAATCCTCTTCTCAATTCTGAATTTTCACCAACCCAGGCAGGCCCACCACCACCTTCACGCGCGCTCCAGCGCTGCCCCCGCGGAATCCCTTCTGCTCTCCCGTTCATGCGCCAGAAACACAATCAGCCGCGCCGTCTCCTCGATCCCCATTGCCGTGTTGTCCAGCAGCACCGCATCCGCGGCGCGCACCAGCGGCGAAACTTTTCGCTCGCGGTCGCGTTTATCGCGCTCGCGCACTTCCTGCAAAACTTCCAGCAGCGAAAAGTTCTCGCCCTTTTCCTGGTGCTCTTTCCAGCGCCGCTGGGCTCGCGTTTCGGCCGAAGCTTCCAGAAAAATCTTCAGCTCCGCTTTCGGAAAAACCACCGTGCCGATGTCGCGGCCTTCCATCACCACGCCGCCGCCCTGCCCCGCGCGCTGCTGCTCCGCCACCAGCACCTCGCGCACCCCCGCAATCGTAGCCAGCCGCGAAGCCGCTTGCGCCACCTGCGCAGTACGAATCTCCTCGGTCACTTCCCGCCCGTCCAGAAACACACGATTCTTCAATCCCGCGGTTTCCTGTTCCGGCGTGGGCGGCTTGAGTTCAATGTGTGTCGCCCGCGTCAGCGCTTCCAGCGCCACCTCATCTTCGAGCGGGATCTTGCGCTCCAGTGCCTTCAGCGCCACCGCGCGGTACATTGCCCCGCTATCCAGATACAAGTAGCCCAGCAGCGCCGCCGTGCGCCGCGCTGCCGTACTCTTTCCGGACCCCGCCGGCCCGTCAATCGCAATCGTAAGTCGTGCGCTCATCCCCGCGATTCCTGCTTCCTGATCGCCGATATCTGATCGCTGATCGCCCTTAAGCCTGCTCTTCTCTCGTCACTCGCCACTTCTTCAAAATCCCATGATGTTATATCCGCAATCCACATACAGCGTCTCCCCGGTAATCCCCGAGCTCGCCTCTGAAAGCAGAAAGACCGCTGTGCCGCCCACTTCCGCCGGATCCACATTGCGCTTCAAGGGCGCCCGCTCCGCGTGTGCTCTCAGCATCTCTCCCAGTTGCGAAATGCCGCGCGCCGCCAGCGTTTTGATCGGCCCCGCCGAGATCGCGTTCACTCGTATATTCTTCGCCCCCAGCTCGCTCGAAAGGTACCGCACCGTCGCTTCCAGCGCCGCCTTGGCCACGCCCATCACGTTGTATTTCGGCACCACTTTTTCCGCGCCGTAATACGTCATCGTCACAATCCCGCCGCCCTCCGTCATCAAGGGCACCGCCGCCCGCGCCACCGCGATCAGCGAGTACACGCTGATGTCGTGGGCAATCCGGAAACCTTCGCGGCTCGTGTTGACGAATTCTCCCTTCAATTCCTCCGCGGGCGCATACGCCACGCTGTGCACCAGCCCATGGACCACGCCGTAGCGTCCCTGCAATTCCACAAACAGCTTCGCAATCTCCTCGTCCGACGACACGTCACACATGAAGCCTTCCGACCCGGGCAAGTCCGTGATCAGGTCTTTCGCTTCCTGCGCCAGCCGCTCATTCTGGTACGTGATGGCCAGCCGCCATCCCGCTTCGTGCAGCTTCTGCGCGATGGCCCACGCGATGCTCCTCTTGTTCGCCAGGCCAAAAATCACCGCTGTCTTTTGCCCTTCGCTCACCATTCCCTCATTTGTTCGTATTCTTGCTTCCTGATCGCTGATATCTGATAACTGATATCAGTAATCAGATATCAGTTAACGGGAGTCCACCTACAACAGAATTCCTCGAAGTGTATCAGCCCTGGCTCGCCACCCGCCACTTCCTCAAATCCTATGAAACGCCTTCTCGATCTCTTTCAACGAAAAGCGCAGCACCACCGGCCTTCCGTGCGGGCAGCTCATCGGGCAATCCGTCTTGGCCAGCGCCGCCAGCAGCCACTCCATCTTCGTTTGGTCCAGCGGCATATTTACCTTGATCGCGGCGTGGCACGCCGTGGAGGCCGCAATCTTCGCCTGCAGCGTATCAATCGAAATCGCGGCGTTCTCCCGGTCCAGCCCATCCAGTATCTCCGTCAGCAACTGCTCCGCATCGCTCGCCGCAATTCCACCGGGCACCGCCTGTATGGCCACGCTCTTCGGCCCCATCGGTTCCACTTCAAACCCGTTCGCCGCCAGCTCCTCCGCAATCTTTTCGTAAATCACGAGTTGCCGCGGCGCTAGCTCGATCACCATCGGCATCAGCAGCCGCTGCGCTTCCACTTTCCCCGCTCGCCGCGCTTCCAAATGCTGCTCGAACAGCACGCGTTCGTGCGCCACGTGCTGGTCCACGATCCACAGTCCCTCGCCGTTCACCGCCACGATGAAGCTGGCGTTCACTTGTCCTAGCGGCTTCAGGTCCGCAATCTGCTCGGGACGCGGCAGTGTTGCCGGAGCCTCCGTGCTCGCGCGCGAAAAATTCTCCGCCCAATTCGCCGCCGGCACGGCTATTCCCATCCCCGCCCCTGGACTGAACGATCCTCCCGGCTCAAACGGAAATCGCTGTGGCACGGGTTGCTGCGGCGCCGATGTCAAATCGAATCCTCCGCCCGACGCATAGTCCGACCCAACGCCTGATCCAACTCCCAACTCCTCTAACGGAGGAATAATCGCGCGCGGCACGCCCGAATTCGCATTCGCCTCCGCAAAACCGCCCGCGAACGAGCCTGGCGGCGCCACGGGATCCGGCGCCATCGTCGCTGCCGCTGCCGCAAAGCTCGCGATCGGCCGCGTGTTCATCAGCGCCTGGCGAATCGCATCGCGTGTGAAGTCGTGCACAAACTGCGACCTCCGGAAACGCACCTCGATTTTCGCCGGATGCACATTCACGTCCACCTCGTCGTACGGCATCTCCAAAAACAGCAGCGTCGCCGGAAAAACGTTTGGCGGCAGAATATTCCGGTAAGCCTCGTGAATCGCGTGCAATATCAACCGGTCCCGCACCAGCCGCCGGTTCACGAACACGTAAATCCCATTGCGGTTCAGCCGCTGAATCTCCGGGCGCGACGTGAACCCTGTCACCGTCAGCGTTGCCGATTCTTCCCCCGCCTCCATTTCCGGCTCCGTGATCGCAGCGCGAAACGCCGCGGACACCGGCGCAATTTCCACCAATTCGTCCAGCGCCTGCTTCCCAAACAACTGATACACCCGGTCGGCCAGCTTCTCCGCCGGCGCGCAATTCACAATCTCCTGTGTCGGCGTGGTCAGCGTAAACTGTTTTCCCGGATTCGCCAGCGCGTAATGCGTCACCAGCGAAGCGATATGCCCCAGCTCCGTCGTATCCGACTTCAAAAACTTCCGCCGCGCGGGCATGCAGTAAAACAGGTCCGCCACGCTGATCGTCGTTCCCGCCGGCAGCCCCGCGGGTTTCACGCTCACCAGCTTTCCGCCCGCAAACTCCACGCGCGTGCCTTCGGCCTCGTTGGCATCACGCGTTTCCAGCAGCAGCCGTGAAACCGCTGCGATCGAAGGCAGCGCCTCCCCGCGGAATCCCAGCGTCGCAATCGAGAGCAGATCCTCCGCCGTGCGCAATTTGCTTGTCGCGTGCCGCTCAAACGCCAGCAGCGCATCGTCGTGCGCCATCCCGTGGCCGTCGTCAATCACGCGGATCATCCGCTTCCCGCCTACTTCCGTCTCGATGCGCACGGAATTCGCGCCCGCGTCCAGCGCGTTCTCCAGCAACTCTTTCACCACCGAAGCCGGCCTCTCCACCACCTCGCCCGCGGCGATCTTATTCGCCACCGCCTCCGGCAATATCCGTATTCGGCTCATGAGAGCCGCACCTTAGGGGGCAGGGGCTTCAGTCTACCCTGAGCTTCGAAGGGCCTCTGCACACTTGAAGCCCCTGTCGAGGCACCGGGGGTCGGACCTTTAGGTCCAGCTTTTGCAGTTTCCTTAGGAGGCAGGGGCTTCAGCCCCTGCGCAAAAGTGCCAACAAATTGGGCCTTTGCCCCTGAAGTCAGGTTCTGATATTTCTCCGGCATCATATCCATGCAGAACTTCCCGTTCGCCGAAGAATACGCCCAATCCTCAGGCCGTTCGCAAAGTCGCGCCTTGACCGGATTCATTCGAATGTAATTCGCCTTCGCCATCCAATCTTCCAGATCGCGGATCGTCCAATCGTGAAAGCCCACCTGCCAGATCTCCATTTTCCCGCCGCGCTCTTTATGAATTCGATGCGAGCTCCCGCCCTTAATCAACTGCACCGCCTTTTCGAGACTCGTTTCAGGACCGGGAGTCAGCATGAGATGTAAATGGTCCGGCATAATGACAAACTCATGAAGCAAGTACGCCCCGGAATCCCTGTAGTGCAAGAGAGTGTTGAGCAATATCTCTGCAACCTCAGTGACCTGGAAAAGGCTGCGCCCCTCCCAACATTTCGTGGTGACAAAATAGGAGGCGCAAAGAACTGTTCTATGTCCGGGCGTTGACATCACAACCTCCCTTCAGGGGCTAAAGCCCAATTAATTGCCGCCCTCTACGCCGGGGCTGAAGCCCCGGCCTCCTAAAGAAAAAGCCACCATCTCTGTAGCTTGCCTTAAGCTCGTTTGTCGCCGCCTCCGCCAATATCCGCATCCGCACCATCTGTGCGCCGACCTTTTTAGCCAAGACTGATGACGGTCGAACCTTTACGCCCAACTCTTGCAGCTTCCTTAGGAGGCAGGGGCTTCAGCCCCTGCGTAAGCCCGCCAACAACTTGGGCTTTAGCCCCTGAAGCCAGATTTTGATATTTCAAAGGCACAGAGTCCATGCAAAACTCTCGCCTCAGCCCGAAATCTCCCGCCACTCCCCGGTGTTCGGATTGAACGCGGCGACATTAAAGGGCGAAGTCAATACCCAGTGCATCTCGGTGCCACAGAAAAGACATTTCAGACGGACCCCCGCGCCACCTTCAGCGGCTGACCAGACTTTGTTCTGTGCACCACAGCTCGGGCACACATGCTCAATCGTACTGCCAACGATCAAATCCAACTCCTTAAGCAACTGAACGTGCGACACGGGAGAAGGCGATTCCGCCATCAAATCCACCGCCGCCGTGGTCTTCGCAAACGCAATCACCTCGCGGATGGACTTCTCTCCCGCCAGTAGCATCGTCACGCGGTCCAACCCCAGCGCAATCCCGCCATGCGGAGGCGTGCCATACGTCAGCGCATCCAGGAAAAATCCGAAGCGCCGCCGCAATTGCTCTTCCGTCAAGCCCAGCGCCTTGAACAATCTCTCCTGAATATCCTGCCGGTGAATTCGGATGCTTCCCGAGCCCAATTCCACTCCATTCAGCACCAAATCGTAGCCCTTCGAGCGCACCTCCCACGGGGCGCTCTCCAGCTTCTCCAGATCCTCATCCACGATCCCCGTGAATGGGTGCTGTGCGCTCACCCAAGTCTTTTCCGTCTCGCTCCATTCAAACAATGGAAATCCCGTCAGCCACATAAATTTCCACTGCGTCTTGTCAATCTGCCCCAGCGCTTCCCCAAGCTGCAGCCGCATCTGCCCTGCCACTAGCGCCGCCGCTTCCGTTCCCTTGATCTCTTCCTTCGCGGACACCGCCACCACCAGATCGCCCGCCTTCGCGCCGCACGCTTCCGCCAGCTTCTTCACATTCTCTGCGCCGATCATCTTCTCCACGGTCGAGGTAATCTCCTCGGCCGCCACCTTCACGAAGTACGCACTGCGCGCGCCCGTTCCCTTCGCCTTCTCCGCCAGCTCATCCAGTTGCTTGCGCGAATACCCCGCCGCCCCCGGCGCCGCCAGTGCGAACACGCTTCCGCCAATCTGCAGCCTCTGCTTCGCCTCAGCCGGAAAACAATCCGTCACTTCGTGGAGCTCCATCCCAAACCGCAAATCCGGCTTGTCGCTGCCGTACTTCCGAATCGCGTCTTTGTACAGCATGTGCGGAAACGGCGCCTTCGCTTCAATCCCCACCACCGCGCACGCCCGCACCATCACATTCTCGATCACGCTGAAAATATCTTCCTGCCGCGGAAACGACATCTCCACGTCCAACTGCGTAAACTCCGGTTGCCGGTCCGCGCGCAAATCCTCGTCCCGGAAACACTTCACAATCTGGAAATACCGGTCCAGCCCGCCAATCATCAAAATCTGCTTGAAAATCTGCGGCGATTGCGGCAGCGCATAAAACTGCCCGTGATGCACGCGGCTCGGCACCAAATAATCGCGCGCTCCTTCCGGTGTCGAGCGCGTTAGCATCGGCGTTTCCACCTCGATGAACCCCATCTCGTCCATCGTCTTGCGCATTTCCAGCAGGATCTTGTGCCGCAACGCCAGGTTGCGGTGCGGTCTCGGCCGCCGTAGATCGAGGAACCGGAAGCGCAGCCGCGTCTCTTCTGCCGCGTTGATTTCTTCCTCGATGGGAAACGGCGGCGTCTTCGCATTGTTCAGGATGTGCAGCTTCGTCGCCACCAAATCGATTTCGCCCGTGGCAAGCTCCGGATTCGCCTTTTCGCGCCTGGTGACCCTTCCTTCCACCGCTACCACAAATTCGCTGCGCGCCAGCTCCGCCTTTGCGTGTGCCTCCGGCTGCGTCTCTTTGTTGAACACCACCTGCACGATTCCAGAGCGGTCGCGCACGTCCAGAAACAGCAAATTCCCCAGGTCGCGCCGCCGGTGCACCCAGCCCATCACCGTCGCGTCGCGCCCCGCATCCGACGCCCGCAACGCCCCGCAATAATGTGTCCGCTTCAAATTTCCCAAAAAGTCCAGCACGTTAGTTCTCTCCCAACTTTTAATGACTTGTCATCCTGAACCCGCGCCTTATGCGGGTGAAGGATTCCAACCGCAACTCAATCGATTTCCATTCCGCCAGCAAATCTCATCCGAAGGCCATGACCTCACAGCTTGCGAAAAAACTCATTTCTTTAGGAGGCCGGGGCTTCAGCCCCGGCGTAAAGCTCCCGATACAGATGGGCTTTAGCCCCTGAAGAAATGTTTTTCCGCATCCTCTTTAGCCGCTGAGGGATCTCCTCTCCTGCCACTTCGACATCGAATCAGCTCTTCTGCTTCCGCAAAAACTCCAGCAACCCCGCCTCGCTGTACTTCCCCTGCGTCCCATCCGCCAGCGTCTTCACCGTCCACTGCCCGCTCGCCACTTCATCCTCGCCCAAAATCAGCGCATACCGCGCCCCCAGCTTGTCCGCCTGCCCCAGCGCCTTCCCGAACTTTTGCTCCACCGGCGGCAGCTCCACGCGAAATCCCGCTTGCCGCAAATCCCTTGCCGCGCGGATCGCCGTCGCCAGCGTTTTCTCGCCCATCCACGCGATATAAACGTCGCGCCCCTGCGCCGCGCCGCCCTTCCCCGCTTCCTGCAGCGAAAGGATCACGCGGTCCTCGCCAATCGCAAATCCAATTCCTTTCGTCGGCGGCCCGCCCAGCAATTCCACCAGCCCATCATATCGCCCGCCACCGCACACCGCATTCTGCGAACCCAAGCCCCGCGCGGTGATCTCAAACGTGGTCCGCATGTAATAATCCAGCCCGCGCACCAGCCGCCAATTCTCCTGATATGCCACACCGCGCAGTTCCAATTGCCGTTTCACTTCCGCGTGATGCTTCGCGCAATCCGCGCAGAGGTGATCGCCGATGCGCGGCAGCTTCTCGATAATCGCCTGCTCACTCTCCAGCTTCGAATCCAGCACGCGCAACGGATTCGTCTCAATCCGCCGCTGGCTGTCCGCTCCCAGCTTGTCCTTCACTTTTTCAAGCGCTGCCTTCAACTTCTCCACATACCCCCGGCGGCATGCGGGCGCGCTGTGCCCAATCGAATTAATGTCCAGTTGCACGCCTTCCAATCCCAGCCGCGCGAAATACGCCATCACCATCTCGATCACTTCCGCATCTGTTGCTGCGTCCTTCGCACTAGCCACTAGCCACTCGCCACTAGCCACTTCTTTTCTGACCGTCTCCAGAACCTCCGCCCCAATCTGATAAAACTGCCGGTATCTCCCCTTCTGCGGCCGCTCCCGCCGAAACATCGGCCCCATGTAGTACAGCTTCACCGGCTGCGCCAGTGCGTGCATCCCGTGCTCGATGTAAGCCCTGCACACCGAAGCCGTAACCTCCGGCCTCAAAGCAAGGTCGGGTCCCAACTGCATCGCGCCAATATAAGCTAGAAGTTCATCGATGTCGTCGAGCAGATGTTCAGGGCCAGCGGTCTCCAATAGTGCAGTCTCGACTTTCTTCCAAGATTCCTCCGCATGCTCAAGATAGACTTCAGTTGCGTCTACCTCCGGAATCTCTCCAGATTTGAGGAGGTGTTTCACTTTCTCGATGAAGCGACCAAGATTCCTAATCTTCGGATTGCGTTCAAGTTTTTCTGAACGATCGATGAACCTGTACATTTCCTTCGATACGATATCCGTCTCTCCGCCCACCGCCCGCGCAAACAATTCCGTCGGCTCAAAAATCGGCAGCCGTATCTCCCCAAATCCAAACCCACCAAACACCTCGCGCGCCGTCTGCTCCACCCGGTTCCACAATTCCGTCTCCGGTGGCAGCAGATCCCGCGTGCCCTTAATCGCCTGAAACTTCCGTTTTTCCGCCATGTCCTCTAGTCACCAGCCACTAGCCATCTCGCAAGCTCACCGCCGACGCGGCAATCTCCGGCCACTTCCCGCGCTACGCCCGAATGTCAGGAACGCGCTTCAAGGGCGCCCAAGATTCCCCGTAAGTGATTGCAGGGCCACACGATAGCCAACCCCTGCACCATCCGCGCACCTTCCGCGAATACCCCACCATAGCATCCGCTTCCCCTCGCTGACAAGGAATCCCCCCACGCCAAATCAAACCCAGTCGCAATTCTTTAGGAGGCCGGGGCGGAACCTGTCCCGACCCGGTCGGGAGCCCCGGCGTAAGGTCTCAACTCAAATGGGCTTCAGCCCCTGAAGAAATTCTTTCCCATGTCTTGCAGCAACTCGCTAGAGACAGGTTCATGCCTCAGTCGATCTGCACCGTCGGCCCACCCGACGTTCCCGCCACTTCCGCCAGCCGCGCCACCACGGCCTTCGTCACGCGATACAAACTCTGCGCCGCAGGCGCCGATTCGCCCTGCGCCGCCACCGGCTTCCCCGTATCTCCGCCGAGCCGAATCCGCGGATCAATCTCCACTTCGCCAAGCACCGGCACGCCATACTCCGTCGCCGTCTTCGCACCGTCGCCATGTCCGAAAATATCCACCGGCTTGCCGCAATGCGGGCAGTGGAACGTGCTCATGTTTTCCACCACTCCGAGCACTTCCACATTCACCTGCCGGAACATTTCAATCGCTTTGCGCACATCCGCCAGCGCCACTGTTGACGGCGTCGTCACCACCACCGCTCCCGTCACCGCCACCGTCTGAATCAGCGTCAACTGCACATCGCCCGTGCCCGGCGGCAAATCAATCACCAGATAATCCAGCTCTCCCCACTCCACGCTGCGCAAAAATTGCGTGATCACGCTGTGCAGCATCGGCCCGCGCCAGATCACCGGCTTGTCTCCGGGATTCAGCAGCCCCATCGAAATCATCTTCACGCCCTGCGCGTCCACCGGCATAATCCGCTGCTGCGGCGTCGCCATTGGCTCGCTCTTGGACCCCAGCATGATCGGCACGTTTGGGCCGTACACATCCGCGTCCAGCAAACCCACCTTGTAGCCGAGCTTCGCGAGCGCCAGCGCCATATTCACGGCCACCGTGGTTTTTCCCACGCCGCCCTTTCCGCTGGCTATCGCAATCAGATTTTTCACTCCCGGAATCGTCTGGCGTTCCGGCGTTTGTCCCGGCATTTGGCCTGGCGGCATTTAACTATTTCCTTCCCTGTTCGTCCTCATGTGCATACTTCGTCCTTCGCTTCCTTTACTTCCTTTACGTCCTTTGCTTCTTTGCTTCACTGCTTCCCATCAGGCTGCGTTGCGAACTCTTCTTCTTTAGGGGGTCGGACCTTCAGGTCCGACATCAGCTTCTCAACGTCCAATGGGCTTTAGCCCCTGAGGAATTCTCTTCTTTGCTTCTTTGCTTCTTTGCTTCTTCTTTACACACTTGCGCCGTGGCACTTCTTATACTTCTTCCCCGATCCGCACGGGCAAGGTTCATTGCGTCCCACTTTCGCGCCCGCGCGCACGGGTTTCGGCGCTTCGGCCTGGCCAGCGCCCGTCTGATACTGAAGGTCTTTCTGTTGCCGTTCCTGCCGGCGCTCCAGCGCCCGCGCAAAATCCGGCAATCGCTGCGTCGGCGGCTCATTCACCCGTGCAGCAGCGCTCGCCGCAGCAGCTGCGGCAGCCCCACCCGCCAGCGCCCGCGCCGGCTCCGGCCTCGCCTCTCTCGCCGGCGGTGGCGGCTCGTTCTGCTGGATCTGCACGTGGAACAGATACCGCACCGTCTCGTTGTCAATCCGCGTCATCATGTCTTCAAACAAAATGAATGCTTCCTTCTTGAATTCCACCAGCGGATCTTTTTGCCCGTAGCCCCGAAGGCCGATTCCTTCCTTCAAGTGGTCCAGCGAGAGCAAGTGGTCTTTCCACTGCGTGTCCACGACATCCAAAATGATGCGCCGCTCCAGCCACCGCAGCAGGTCCGGGCTGAACTGCTTTTCCTTCTCCGCGTAGCGGTTCTTCACCGCTTCCACCACCGCGTCCGCCAACTCGTGATGATTCAGCGTGCCGGGGTCCGCGCCCGCAGCCTTCGTGTCAATTCCAAACTGGCTGTGCACTTCCGCCAGAAACTGCGCCGTATTCCACTGCCCGGGATGCTGCTCCTTCGGGCAATACGTGTCCACCGATTCCAGCGCCACGTCCTCCGCAATCCCCAGCACGTAATCGCGCTGGTCTTTCCCTTCCAACGCCGACCGCCGGATCGCATAAATCGTCTCGCGCTGTTTGTTCATTACATCGTCGTATTCCAGCAGGTGTTTGCGCGCGTCAAAGTTTTGCGCTTCCACCGATTTCTGCGCGTTCTCAATCCGGCTGGAGATCAATCGCGATTCGATCGGCACACCTTCCGTCATTCCCAGCCGGAACATCAGTTGCTTCACGCGCTCCCCGCCGAAAATGCGCATCAAATCATCTTCCAGCGACAGAAAGAATCTCGAAGAACCCGGGTCCCCCTGGCGCCCCGCGCGCCCGCGCAACTGGTTGTCAATGCGCCGCGCCTCGTGGCGTTCCGTCCCCAAAATGTGCAATCCGCCGACCGCCACCACCTCGTCATGCTCCGCTTTGCACTGCTCCGCGAACGTGTCGTACACCGGCTTCCACGCGTCCTGCGGCACCTGGAAAATCTTACCTTCGTGCTGGAACAGCACCATCTGCACCGCGGGCTGCGCCGCGTTTTCCGTCCCGTTCTCCCCGCCAATCACCGCCGGAGCCGCCGCGTACGGCATCGCCAGTTTGTTCTTTAAAAAGTGTTCGCGCGTCAAAAACTCCGGATTGCCGCCCAGCAAAATGTCCGTGCCGCGCCCGGCCATGTTCGTCGCCACGGTCACTGCGCCCTTGCGCCCCGCCTGCGCCACGACCCGCGATTCCCGCTCGTGTTGTTTGGCGTTCAGCACCTGGTGCGGTATTCCGGACTTCTTCAGCAACTCCGCGATCGTCTCCGATTTCTCGATCGAGATCGTCCCCACCAGCACCGGCTGCCCGCGCATGTGATAGTGCCGGATCCCGTTCGCCAGCGTGTTGTCTTCCTGCAACACCCCGTTCACCACCGCCTCGAATTTTTCCTTCTCCGTGCGGTACACGACGTCTCGATGTTCCGTTCGGATCAGAAACCGGTTCGTCGGGATCACCACCACATCCAAATCGTAAATTTTCCCGAATTCCGCCGCTTCCGTTTCCGCTGTTCCCGTCATTCCGGCCAGCTTCTTGTACATCCGGAAATAGTTCTGAAAGGTGATCGTCGCCAGCGTCTGGTTTTCCCGCTCGATCTTCACGCTTTCCTTTGCTTCCACCGCCTGGTGCAATCCGTCGGACCAGCGCCGCCCGGGCATCTGGCGTCCCGTGAACTCGTCCACGATGATCACTTCGCCGTCTTTCACCACGTAATCGACGTCGCGCTTGTACAGCGAATGCGCCCGCAGCGCCTGGTACACGTGGTGCATGATCTCCACGTTGTTGATGTCCGACAAATTCCCCAGCCCCAGCAGCCGCTCGCACTTGCTGAAGCCCTCTTCCGTCAGCGTCGCCGTGCGGTGCTTTTCGTCCAGCGTGTAGTCAATGTCCTGAATCAGCTTGGGAATGATCTTGTCGATCTTGAAATACTTGTCCGTGGATTCTTCCGAAGGCCCCGAAATGATCAGCGGCGTGCGCGCTTCGTCAATCAGGATGGAGTCCACCTCGTCCACGATGGCGTACTGGTGTCCGCGCTGCACGCAGCTCGCCAGGTCGTACTTCATGTTGTCCCGCAGGTAATCGAATCCGAATTCGTTGTTCGTGCCATACGTCAAATCCGCGCCGTAAGCCGCGCGCCTCTGCTCGTCGTCCAAATCGTGCACGATCACGCCCACCGTCAATCCCAATGCCTTGTACAGCGGGCTCATCCACTCCGCGTCGCGCCGCGCCAGGTAATCGTTCACCGTGACGATGTGTACGCCCTTCCCCGCCAGCGCATTCAACGCCGCCGGCAACGTCGCCACCAGCGTTTTCCCTTCTCCCGTCTTCATTTCCGAAATCTTGCCGGCGTGCAGCACCATTCCGCCGATCAACTGCACGTCGAAATGCCGCATCTTCAGGAAGCGCCGCCCCGCCTCCCGCACCAGTGCGAATGCCGGCACAGTCACCGTCTCCAGCGTCCGCCGCAGCTCCTCTTTGTACGAAGCCTCCGCCGGGTCGCTGTCCTTCAATTGTTCCTGCACTTGCGTCTTCAGCGCCGCGAACCGCTCCTTCAACTCCTCGTCGCTCAGCGCCTGCGTCTCCGCTTCCTTCGCATTGATGGCGGCCACCAGCGGCTGGAGTTTCTTGATGTCGCGCTCGTGCTTCGTGCCGATAAATCGCGCGACAAGGTTGTCGATAAACTTGGCTATATCCATGAGCGGTTATTTGTTTCCTGGTGGCTATGAACTATGACCCGCTCGCACAGGCCATTCCATTCGGCCTGGTGCAAACACTTTATTGTAACTGGTTGGATGCGCCCGCGCCAAGAATCGCCACGCCTTCGGAGTGCGGCGGCTTGCCGCCGCTTTTACGGTTGCCCCTCTCCACCAAAACGTTCTTCTCCGAAGGCAGTGTGCCCCCCAACTCGCCCGAATCTCCGCCGGAATCCGCCCCCACGAATTCACCCAATAACCCGCGTTCCCACTCATTCGGGCATATACTGCTGGTATGGATCACACCAAGCTTGTCGTCGTCCAGAAGTACCTTATCCGCCCTGAGGCGGACTTGGCCAAGTGCACGCTCGAAGGTACCGGCATTCAGGCAATGATCCAGGGTGACACCGCGGGAGGAATGCGTGAACACCTTGCATGGTCTGGCGCGGGATACAAAATCCTGGTGCGCGAAGAAGACGCAGCCGTGGCGCGCGATGTCCTTACTCCACCAAAGGACGCCAGCGAACTCCTTGACGCCGACTTCCCACCTGATCACGACACTCATCCACCGTGGCGCCGCTTCACGTAGAAGCCGTATCATGAAAACTTCTTAGGGGGTCGGAGCTTCAGCTCCGACATTAAGTGTTTGGCATCAATTGGGCTTTAGCCCCTGAGGAGACTCTTCCTCCACGCAAATTCCATTTATGAGACAAGCTCTAGTAATCCCTAGTTACTACTCTACTTATGACTCACAAGTCACGAATCACGACCCACGACCCACCAATCACACAATCTGCACCATCTCCGGCGGGCAATCCCGCAACCTCTCCATCGTTACACTCTTCTCCGACTTCGCAATGGCCGCTGCCGGCACCATCCCGAAGCTCCGATTTCGCCCCTCGCGTTTCGCCAAATACAGCGCTTTGTCCGCCAGCTCGATCACGTTATCAATGGACAGCAGCCCCACATCATCGCGCAGCCACGGGAACGGCGCCCACCCAATCGAACACGTCTTGTGAATCTCCACCCCGTTCCCCACATCGAACGGCAATTCCCGAATCGCTTCCAGCACGCGATTGCACAGCAGCCCCGCGTTCTCCCGGTCCGTCGTCCGGCACACCAGCAAAAACTCTTCCCCGCCCCAGCGCACCAGGTCGTCCGATCGCCGCATAACGGAGCCGATGCGCTTCGCCACCTCTTGCAGCAGGCGATCCCCGGCCGCATGCCCCATCTCGTCATTCACGCGCTTGAACCGGTCAATGTCCACCAGTACGAAGATCAATTCCTGCCTCGGCCCTGAAGGAGCATCCGAGTCCGGCGAGCCCAGATGCGAACGCAAAGCCTGTGCTTCATCCGTTGAAATCGTCTCGTAAAAATACCGCCGGTTCCGCGTTCCCGTCAGCGGATCGGTCAGCGAAATCTCTTCCAATTCCTTGTTCTTCTGCAGCAACTCCGCGTTCCGCTGCGCCACCGCCTGTTCCAGTTCCAGTTGGCGCCGGTTCAGCGCTCGCGTGCGCTGCGATACAAACACCCATAAGCCCAACAGTAGCAGCACTCCGCCCGCCGCCTTCGCCCACCACGTCTGCCAGAAACTCGGTAGCACCCGGAACCTGAAACTCGCCCCGGCCGGCTCTGACGTTGCATTCGGTTTCTGGCATTTCACCCAGAAATCGTATTTCCCCGGCGGCAGTCCACCGTACTGCACCTCGCGCAGTTGCGTCACCGTCGCTTGCTGCTCCAGCCCGTTCAATTCGTAAATGCACGAGACGCGCTCCGGCGTATCCAGCACCAGCGGCGAAAACTCCACCGCCAGCGTCCCTTTGGACGACGCCACTTCCGGCACTTCCGTCGTCCGTCGTTCTTCTCCCCCCAGCGTGATCGACGTCAGCACCACGCTCGCCCGGCTCTCCGTTGGCGCGCGCTCCGGTGGCTGGTAACGCGCCAACCCTCGCGATGTCGCAATCACAAAACTTCCGTCCGCCTCTTCGCGCACCCCGGTCCACGGGCTGATGTCGTCCCAGATCAATCCATCCGCGTGGCTCATGCGCTTCACATGCCCGTCGGGCGAAAGCACGGCAATTCCGTCGGTCCCGTTGAACCAGATGCGGTTCTTTGAATCGCGCGCCACGATCGACCAATCCCAGTAGTGGCTCTCAAAGTGCGGTGTGCCTTTCGCGTCCAGCAGAATATGCGTCACGCTTACCACGTCGTTGTAGGCGATCCACACTTCATTGTCGTTCACCGCCACCACGCTCGTAATCGTCTGTCCCCGCAGGCCATCCTCCACGCCGAGGGTCTTCCATTTTTTTCCGTCATAGCGGTACACGGCCCCGGGACCGGAACCCCACAACACTCCACTCGGCGCGAAGGACAGATATTCGACGTCGCCCGTAATCTGCCCCGGCAAAGGAATCTCCACGGGAGTAGGTGTGGCTTTTCGCGGATCGAACCGCAGCAGATGCGCCCGCGCGGTCGCCCAAACGCTGCCATCCGGCGCAGCTAGAATCGAAACGAACGACCGCCCATGGTATGAAGGTGTCGTCGTCGTGCTGAAATTCCTGGCGTCAATGCGCAGCAGCGCTCCCGTCGCCGTCAGCGCCCACACCGAACCGTCTCCCGCCAGTTGCATCTGCCGGATTTCGTCCTTTGCCTGCCCCTGCAAAGTGGGCACCCTCTCCCACCGTCGCGTCTGCCCATCCCATATACCGATGCCGCGCCCGGTGCTGACCCACAGCCGGCCCTGATGATCTCGCAGCGTTGACCACGTTGCGTTGTCCGGCAGGCCCTCCGTCGTCGTCCACGCCGACCATTCATGCACACCCGGCAGCCGGTCAAGCCCCGTGCCTGATCCCGCCACCCACAACGTCCCTTCCTGGTCTTCTAAAGCGCTTTGCACATTGTTGCTGGCAATTCCCTGTTGCGCTGTCAATACCCTCCAGTGCTTTCCTTCCTGCCAGAACAATCCCGCCGAGGACGGCACCAGCAGCCGCCCCTGCCGGTCCAGGCTTGGCTTGCCTTCCTCTTCGTGTGCGGTTCCAATCCCCGCTGATTCGAAGCGTATCTTGTGCAGCGACGGATCGATTCGGGCCAGCCGCGCCACCGTCCGCAGCCACAGCCTCCAATCGCCGTCGAACACCAGCGCCACAACACGCTCCTTCGGCACCTGGATTCGCGGATCCACTTCGATCGTCGTCGACCCTTTGGCAATATGCGCCAGATGCGTGCCATAGGTGAACCAGATGGAATCGTCAGCGCCTCGCGCGATCCCGGCCACATTCTCCACCTTGGGTTCCCCGGTTCCCAGAATCACTGCTTCTGCCGGTCTTTTCGGATCGATGCGCAAAATGCCCTGCTTGAACAGCACCGCATACACCGTTTCCTTGCTGTCCACCGCGAAGATCTGGCTCCCGATTCCCAACGGCATGGCCGATTCCGGAATCGCCAGCTTCTCGAACTTTCCATCTTTGTAGTGCGCAATCCCCCGGCTCCCTGCAAACCACGCCGTGCCATCGGGCGCGATCAGCAGGTCGAGAATGTAGTGCCCGGTTAAACTCTCGACCTCCGTCATCTTTTTGGCGCGTGCACCGTCATACCGGTAGAGCCCGGTCTGCGTGCCAATCCATAAGAACCCCTGGGCGTCCTGACCCATCGCGGTCGCGGTCACGACACCTAGGCCAAACTGCTCTTCCAGTCGTTGTATGGTGTAGCGTGGATTAGCGGGAAACGATACGCGGCGCTCCTGCGCCCACGCCCCAGGCAATAGTCCAGCGGCTGCGCAGACTAGCACAATCAGCCGGGAATGGATTCCCTCAGGCAAAATGGCACTTGCTTACACGAAGGCTTCTAGCCTGGGCGGGCTACTTTAAGGGCTCTTTGCTTCGTGCTCCGTGTAGGTTAGGGGATAAAAATGCACCAGGTAAATCCCACAAAAGTACCGCCGTATAGTACTTGCGAATAGTTACGATTTGGATAGCAGACCGCGATTTCCTACGCCGCGCGCGTTTCCGCTCCCGCCCATCCTCGCGGCGCGTACTTCGCTCTTCGGCCCTTGCGAGCGCCTGGTCTTCGCCACTTTGCGCTTACTTGCTCATGTTCTCCATGAGCAGCTTCCGGAACTTGCCCCGCTCGTCCAGGCTCATGTCCACAATCTCAAACGACATGTCCTGCGCGCGGTAATCCCGCATCAGCGCCGTGGCCTGGACGTTTCGCATCCCCACCTGCATCTTCATTTGCACCTGCGTTCCCGGCGCCAGATGCATGTTCGTGGCCGCCAAGCCTCCGGTCAGGCTGGCCGTTTTGATTTCCAGTTTGCAGTTCTGCTTCAGATTCGTGCTCACCGCCGGCAGCGTTTTCTGCAGCCGCACCCGCGTGTGACGCCGCTGCCGCACAAATTTCGAGTTGGCCGGCGTATCCAGCGGCGCCAGCGTCAGCTCCGCACGTTCAATGCCGCTGCCGGGCATGAATTCGTGCGCCCACTCCGGCTCCAGTTTCTCCAGCACCTGCAGCGCCGTGATGCGCAGTTCCTGCGGGTGCTGCCATCCAAACACCTTGCGCGATTCCGCAATCCGTTTCAGCGTGCTGACCGCCTCCACCGCGTGCAACCGCCCCAGCGCCTCAATCGCTTTCACCCGCAGATACGCCGCGGCATGCAGTGGCAAGTCGCCATCCGCAATCGTCAACAGCCGCCCCAGTGCCTCGCGGTCCCCGGTCATGCCGATTTCGTCCACCACCAGCGGCATCACCAGCGGGTCCACATGATCCAGCACCGCCAGCAGTATCCGGCAGCGTCCCGCCGCCCCGCTGGACGAAATCTGCCGCACCACGCGGTCTTGCGCCGCCCGCGGAAAATTGTCAATCCGCCCCGGCAGGAACACCTCCGCCGCTTGTGGGTCGAGCTTCGCCAGCAACCCCACCATTTCCACCGCTTCCGCGATCGCCCCGCTTCGCACCATGCCGCGCAGGTACTGCAGCGCCTCCTCGCCCAGGTCGTTCGCCAGGTTGGCCACGTTTTCCAGATCGTCCCGCAACTGGCACCGGTTGAATCGCGCTGAAATCTGTTCCATCGCCGTCTGCGGCAGTTGCCTCAATACCCCCGTCAGCCCCGCCGAAATTTCCCGGGCCCGCAGCGCTTCTTCCACGAACTCCGGCACGCGCTCTTCAATTCCCATCTTCGCGCGCAGCGTTTTCGCGATTCCCGGCCGCTGTCCTTCCACGCCATTCAGCAAATCCAGGGCCTGCAGCATCGCCGGAAAGCACCGCTGCGCTGCCGCTTCCTGGCTCAGCCGCACGAACGCCGCGCTCACCAGCATCTGCAGATCCTGGTCCTGCTCCACGCTCAGCCGCAGCCCCACGTGGCGCAGCGCTTCCGCCAGCAGCTTCGGATCCGCCTGCGCGTACAATCCCGCCATTTCCGAAAGCCCCGTCGCCGCGCGTTTCCGCGCATCCGGCTCCTCACTGTCCGCGCACTTCGCATAGTTCTGCAGAATGCTGATCGCTTCCGCCACGTCTCCATGCTCGATCAGCTCCGCAACGTACGATTGCACGTTCTTCGGCGGGATGCACCACGCCTCATCCGACAGCAGCACTTCCCTCTTCGCTGCTTCCGGCACGCTCGCCCAGAACACTCGGTCCAATATCTCCCGGTGCGACTCCACCAGGATTCCCGCCTCCGCCATCTTGTCTTCGTGTTGCCCAAGGATCTTCCGCAACCCCTCGATTTCCTGGTTCATGCGGTCCAGCATCTGCCGCACCGCGTTCACTTTCACTTCCCCGCGCGAGAAACGCTCCATGGCAAAGCGGATCGAGAGGTGCTCCGCCAACTGCACCAGCACGGCCTTGTCCAATTTCTTGCCTTTTCCCTGCTCCGCGATGCCAGCCAATGCCTGCCGCAGCGTGTCCTGCGCCCGCTCCGGCAATTGCCCCACTTGCGTTTGAAATTCGACCGCCGCTCCGGCGGGATTCTCCCCGGTCCCCAGCTTCCCAAACGTCGTCAATGCTTGCAGGATCCGGTACATCTCCTCATCATCCGGAATCCCCGTTCCGTAACCAGCGCCCCCTCCCTTGCCCGTTCCCC